>JADMIO010991016.1_pt1 | contig 47590 bp, 29 predicted proteins | sample 8958161 | NCBI WGS metagenome assembly JADMIO01 (sample SAMN16585339, study PRJNA669376) | soil metagenome | isolation source: Crop rotation soil | place: USA: Cullars Rotation, Alabama | collected 2011
CCGCGACTTCAAGTCACGTGAATTCCAAGCTTCGGATCCCACTGTGCTGGAAAGAGGAGCCGACCATGATGTTGCCCGGCTTCAGGTCGCGGTGGAGGACGCCGTGGGCGTGGGCGTAGCCGACCGCCTGGCTGACGGCGGCGAACACGGCGAGGGTGTCGATGGCCGCGCCGGCCTGGAGCAGTTCGGCGAGGGTGCGGCCCTTGATGAGTTTCATGGCGAGGAAGGGCCGGCCGTCGGGGAGGGAGCCCACCTGGTAGACCGCGGGGACGCCGGGGTGCTGGAGCTGGCCGGTGATGCGGGCCTCATCGAGGAAGCGGCGGGCCGGGCCGGAGTCCGGGGCATAGCGGTCGAGGAGGAGTTTGACGGCGACCTCGCGTCCGAGGGCCAGGTCGCGGGCGCGGTAGACGACGCCCATGCCGCCACGGCCAACTTCCTCAAGGAGGTCAAACCCGGCCGCGATGTCGGGGGCCGTGCAGGTGAGCGACTGGGTCGGGGCGTCGCCCGTCAAGCTACCGGTCGTGTCGGTCATCGGTTGGGCGTCCTTAGGGGCCACGCAGACTGGAAAGCCCACAGTGTACCCGCCGTGCGGTGAGGACGCCACCGAGGAGAAGGGCGATCCCACCCAGAACGGTCCCACTAAGCTGCGGCGGCCCTAGCCGCCAGCTTCAGTACTTGGTTCGCCGTGCCTTTGTCTGCTGCGGAGTACCTCGCGATCGGTCTGCTCTCCCTCCGACAGGGAGCACCGGAGTTGGCCGTCCACGCCGTCGCGGTAAAGCCGGCCGCACACCCGGCACTGCCTCATGAGCCGGGCCGACCGGCTGATGATCTGCTGGGCTTGATGGTACGCCGCTGTCTTGCCCAGCCGGCCATCGGCAACTAGGGCGATGAGCTCGTCGTCGATGGCGTCGTAGGTCGCGAACCACTCTTGGTCGGGGATCAAGTGCCCTTTGTGCAGCAGATCGTCGGTCTGATCGATGATGACCGCCCCGCAGTGACAACCGATCTTTACCTCGCAGTCCTCCGCCGCCGAAAGAATCCATGCAAGCCGTGGGGCGAGTGGTAGCCTGGGAGTTATCACGGTTCCCCGATTCCCCTCACCCCACAGGAGCTTGCGATGGAGAACACTAGCGCCCCCATTCTCGCCCTCGATCTGGGTAAGTACAAGAGCGTCGCCTGCGTTTATAGCTCGGCCACCGAGCAGCGTTTCTTGTCCGTGACCACGCGCCGCGACGACGTGATCCGGCTCCTGGACCGGCTCCGGCCGCGGGTGGTGCTGCTCGAGGCGTGCCTGCTGGCGGGCTGGGTGCATGACCTGTGCGCCGAGCGCGGCGTGCCCTGCCAGGTCGCGAACACGGCGAGCGAGGCGTGGAAGTTCAAACACACGAAGCGCAAGACGGACCGGGACGACGCCCGGCGGTTGGCCGAGTTGTATGCGGCCGGGCAGCTGCCGACGGTGGCGGTGCCGGCGGCGGCGGCGCGGCAGCTCCGGGCGTTGATCGAACACCGGCAGAAGTTGGTCGGCCGGCGGGTGGCGGTGCAGAACCGGATCCGGGCCATCGTCGTCGGCCAGGGGCTGGCGGCCCCCGGCGGCGCGAAGGCCTGGACGCGCACGGGGCTGGCCGGGATGGCGCAGCAGGCGCGGCCGCTGGCGGACTGCCCGGCGGACGAACTGTGGCGCGGGCGCTTGCAGCTCGCGCTGACGGAACTGGCCCAGGTGGCCGCCCTGGCCGCCCAGGCCGAGGCCAAGCTCAACGAGCTCGCCAAGGCCTCGGCGGAGGTGCAGCGCTTGCAGAGCATCCCCGGCGTCGGGCCGCGGACCGCCGAGGCGGTGGTGGCGTTCCTGCCCGACCCGCGGCGGTTCCGCTCCGGCAAGCAGGTGTCGGCCGACGGCGGGCTGGTACCGCGGCAGTACCAGTCGAGTGCCGTCGATCACCGCGGCCGGATCACCAAGCGCGGGCCGCGGACGCTCCGGAAGCTCCTGGTCGAGTGCGCCTGGTGCCTGCTGCGGTACAACGCCTGGGCGCGGGCCGTGTACCAGCGGCTCACCCACGGCGGCAAGGTGCGCAAGAAGCAGGCGATCGTGGCGGTGGCCCGGAAGCTGCTGGTGCGGTGCTGGGCGATGCTCCGGGACGGGACCGTGTGGCGGAACGACCCGGTGTCCAAGGCCGCCTAGGCGGGCCGCCCCCACGGCCCCGGGCCGGGGGCCAGCGCCGCCGGGCGGTGTCGCGCCGAGATGCCAGCGCCCCAGGGACCAGTCGCGCCAGCTCGCAGTTTTGCCGATCCCGAGTGGCAGCCAACTGCCACCGAAGGATGGCCTGAACGAAGGGGCGGCGCGGCGTATCCGGAGGAGTGGGCCGGCCGCAGGACGGCCGCAGCCCGAATAGTCGAGCGCATCCCCGAAGGCGCGGACGTCACGGCGCGGACCGTGCCGCCTCCTGCTGGCGTGGCGAAGCGTCGTGCTTCGCCCAGGGGGCTCATTGCCGCCCCCTGGACCCCGCTAGCCTCTCTCTGTTGCCCAGGAGAAGCGGAGATGAGTTACTGACGGAAAAGTCGCGGAAGGTGGTTGACGTCCCCACGGCTTCATAGTCGGCCAAACTAAGCTGCGGCGGCGCAACCGCCGTCAGCTTCAGGGCTTGGTTCGGCCGTTCTTTTGCTGGCCACGACGACTCACTTCGCCGACTGCTGTTTGAGGATTCCAATGAGGCGTGTCGATCCGCGGGCGGGAGGGGCGCCGGGCAGACTGCCCAGTTCCTTGAGAAAGTCCGAGGGGTGCCCGTAGTCGGGCCATGTCTCGTAGGCCTGCAACTCCCAGTGCTCGCCCTTCGCCGGTTCGATCGGCTTCCCATCCTTCGCAAGGACTTCTACGTCAAGGCCGCGGAACTCCACCGGCTTGTCGAACCGCTTGCCGTTGGCCCCAACCACGTGGAACCAAAGGGTGGAACCCGGCTTCGACGGCCCCTCCGTCACCTCGACCCAAATGCCGCTGACCGACACGACCGAGCGCAGGGGGGAACCCAGCCTGCCGAGCACGCACACACTCCGGCCCACCTCGTCCGCGCGGATCGTGGTCGGCGGCTTGGGCTCTTCCGCTCCGAGCCGACAGGCGCGATCGGAAGTGGTGCCGACCAGGAAGCCGACTGTGACCAGGGCAAGACAGTTTCGCGTCCACATTTCTCGACCTCCGGGGGCAACCGTTCAAGCTCATCGGCCGCGGCGCGGGCCCGTGTAGCGCCGGGTTCGGCCGGGACGCGGCTACCCGGCCTGGGAGCGGCGCCGGTGCTCCTCCAGCGCCCGCGCCTCGTCATACGGCCGGCAATCCACCAGGCCGCGGAGAAACTCCTCGAAGGTCGTCGCCAGGACGGCGGACGCGTCGTCCTCGGGATCGACGTGGACGACGCGCGGTTCACCGCGCGGCCCGCAGATACCATAGTCGAGCATGATCGCGTCGTGCCCGGCCGTCGGGGTCCAACCGACAACGATCCCGATTTCCGGCAGCCCGGCCTGCCGGATCATGTGCCGCGTACCGAACTGTTCGGAATCGATTCCCCACTGGCCGCCGATGCCAAAGATGGTGGCGACGCGCACGTGGTTATCCGACCAATGCGTGCCTCCGGTCGGGTGGCACTGGCGTTTGGGGCAGCCGCCGTTTTTCACGCGGAGCAGATGCAGATACGACGCGGGCAGCGTGTAGCCCAGCGCCCGCTCGGCCGAGGCGACCAGCGCGTCGGTCAACGGCGGCCCCGTGTAGTGGGTTGAGGCGTCGAAGAAGTCCAACCAGCTGTCGGTGGTTGCCACGTGTGCCTCCGGTGGCCGAACGCTGGAACTAAGCTGCGGCTGCTTCAGTGCTGGTTCGGTGCTCACGCACACTCGAAGTCCGCGACCGGCCGCACCTGCAAGCACTGAAGGCACCTGCCGATGAGATTGAACCAAGTGAACAACTCCGGCTCCCGCCCGGCGAACTCGGGGTAATCCCCGTCGAACAGGTCGTCAGGGTACTCGAACCGCACGAACGCCTGGAGCGGCTGCCGCCCGCAGGTCGGGCACTCGAACACCACCCGCTCGCCTTGCCCCCGAGCGGTGGCCGTGCCGTGCCCCAACTCCGCATCATACCCGTGGGCGTCGGTGTCGAGCAACGGGGCGATTGCTCGGCAGGCCGCACACTCCAGATCGAGGGGGCTGAGGATGACGACTTGGTTGTGGAAGTCCGGGTTCGCCCACCGGTAACAGTGGACGTAGTGCCGGTCGCTGCCGCAGCGGCAGGACAGGGCAAACACCGCACTACTGATCCGCAGGTAGCGAATCCTGTTGGTCTCGCCTAGTCGGGAAGGGCAAGTCTGAGCCCTCCCACAGCTTGCGGAGCAAGGCCGGGTCGGCCTGCAGGGCGAGCAACCGGTCGATGACCTCGTCGTCGAGGTCCGCCACGCCGTCGGGCACGTAGTTCGCCAGCTGCCCGTACTTCAACCACGACCACACGGCCTCGACCGGGTTCAGTTCCGGAGCGTACGCCGGCAGGCGCTCCAGGGTCAGCCGCCGGTGCCGCCGGAGGAACTCCCGGATCAGGGGCCCCTTGTGGTTCCCGCCCCCATCCCAGACGACCACCACCTGGCCCCGCAGGTGCTTCAACAGGTCCCGGAGGAACGCGACCACCGCCTCAGCGTTGAAGAATGCGTCCGGCAGGGTGACGAAGTACAGTCCCAGGCGCCGGGCCGCCGGGGACACGCTGACCGCGCCGATGACACTAACCTTTTTGCGGCGGCCCCCGTCCCCACCGATCACGGGGGTCCTTCCTTTCCGGGCCCACGACCGGCGGACGAGGGGGTTGAGGAACAGCCCGGACTCGTCGATCAGGACGAGGTGGGCGTGCGCCGCTTCGACTTTTTTTCGAGGCGGGGCCAGTCCGCTTTCAGCCACCGGTCGATGGCCCGGGGGTTGCGCTGCTTCGCCCGCCGGGCCGGCTTCTGCGGGGTGTAGTTGCGCTGGCGGAGCCACGCCCGGAGGTAGTGGGGATGGAACCGCACCCCAAAGCGCTGGGCGATCAGGTCGGCGACCCGCCGGGCCGTCCACAGGTCCGTCCGGAAGCCGTGTTTCGTCGGCGGGTCCGCCAGCCACGCTAGGACCTGCCTTTCCTGGACGGCGGTGAGGAAGGGCCTGCGGCCGGGGTGCGGCTTGGCCGCCAGGGCGATGTCCCCGCCCGCGGTGTGGGCGCGGACCCACTCCCCAACGGTCTCCGGGTGGACACCCAGGAAGGTGGCGACCTCCTGCCGGGTCCAGCCCTCGCCCACCCGCCGGACGGCCAGCCGCCGGCGCGCTTCCAGTTCCGCAGCACTTCCTTGGCTTCGCATCTTGATCAACCTATGATGCTAGGCTGGTAAGCACAGGTTTCGCTACCTGCCAGTCAGTAGTGTGCTCCGGCGCGTCAATAGCGACGCCGGGCGGCACTTCAACGTTGAGCTGAGACATCGAGACGTGGCCGTCGAACCCCACCCCAGGCAGCTCCGCTGGACGAGACGTGAACCCGGCGACACATCGCGGCGGGCAGTTGCGAAAGTAGCTGGCTTGGTCCATCAGCGTCTCGCCCTCCGCCGCCAAACGGCCGCCCTAAGCTGCGGCCGCGGTAGCGGCCGGCTTTGCAATTATAGCCCCGTTTTTTCCTTCCTAACGTTGCGCCTCACACCCTATCGTTGCGCCTAGCGCTTGCACCATTTTACCCGCCTCCTCTTCGTTCTTCCAAAAGACCGGCACGACTCCCAGGTTTTCTTGTTCGAGAATCAGGCAAGTGATGTTGTGGCAGATGAGCTTGGCTAGGACTTCGTTGACCATCGCCGTTTCCGTCTTGCTCACCACGTCGGCCCCAAATTTTCTTTTGATCGCTGAGAACGTGCTCTCAATGTTCGACCGCTTGTGGTAGTGGGCCATGTACTCTTCCTAGTTGAACTGGAAGTAGTGTCTCCCCGGTTGTGGAGCACCAGACGCGGGAGTGGAGAGCCGTCCGGCAGCTCGGGCAGGCTGGGATAAGCGATGTGGTCCCAGCTAGGGCGGGTGGCCCTCGTCTCTTGGGCGACAGCCGACCGGGAAGTTGCCGGCGCAAGCGTCAGGCAAACCAGGCTGAGGGGGATGAAGCTTCGCATGACGACTCCCGTGCGGGCCGAACTGCTTACCAGGCTGCACCGCTGCAGCCTAACACCGCCCGGCCAGGGCTGCAACCACGGCCTCCTTCGTTAGTCGCGTCTTAGCCCAACCGCAAGTTAACAACCGCGACTTTCTCGGCCCCTGGTGCGTCATTTCGAACCCGAACGGCAAAGGATGCAGATAGACACCCCGCGCCAGACAGCCGACCGGCCGCGCCGCGGACGTCGCTGTGGGCTCCACCGGAGATCCCCATGCGACCCGACCCTTACCCCTGCGCCCCGGCGAACGGCTCCTTGAGGTGGCGAGCCTCTTGGCCGACGGCCGACGGCGCCTCCGCGACCACCACGCCGTTTCTGCCACCGCCGCCAACACTCTGGCCCCGCAGGACCTGGCAGATTCCACCCGGAATCGACTGGATGTTGCGACCGACCGGAGCGTCACTGTCCACACGGGTTAACGACCCCGAGTACCAGAGAGACAAAGGAGACACGATGCAACCGAACGTGAACAGAGAGGTCGCCGCCCTGCCGCGGGTGGGCCCCAGGAATTCCGATGGAAGTATGCCGAGGTCTTCGGCGAGGAGACGCCCAGCAAGAACAAGGCCTGGCTCGTCAAGCGCGTCGCCTGGCAGCTCCAGGCCCTGGCCGTGTGGCGCAAAGATGAGGCGCATCATCGTCCCCGAAAAAGGTGATGCGGAAGTCCCCGAGTACTTCCAGGAACCGCGGCTCGTCCACTTCCTGCTGGAGGGTGGGTTCTCCCAAGAGTAGATTCAAGAAAACTGCCAGCAAGGCTGCGCGGGGGTTTCGCCAGGGTCCAGGCCCGGTACCCGGCGAGCCGCCTTCGTCGAATTGGAACCGGAGAATCAAGATGTCGTGCCGCGCCTTGGCCTGGTGGCTGCTTCTCACCGCCCCTCTCTGCCTTCTCCCTGAAGGCATCGAGTCGGCCGCCGCCCCTCTCGCCCCACTGCCTGCCGAGTCATTCGACGTCATCGTCCGCGGCGGTATGATCTACGACGGCTCCGGCCGGGCTCCCCAACGCGCCGACCTTGGCCTGCGCGGCGACCGGATCGCGGTGATCGGCAACCTCGGCGGCGCCGCCGCGAAGACGGTTATCGACGCCGAGGGCCTCGCCGTCACGCCAGGGTTCATCAACATGCTGAGCTGGTCCAATGAATCCCTCCTGGCCGACGGGCGCGGGCAGAGCGAGATTCGCCAGGGCGTCACCACGCAGATCATGGGCGAAGGCTGGTCGATGGGGCCGCTCAACGACGCCATCCGCAAACGCATGAAGGCTGAGCAGGCCGACATCAAGTACGACCTTGAGTGGACCCTCCTGAGCGATTACCTCTATTACCTCCAGCGCCGGGGCGTGGCGCACAATGTGGCCTCCTTCCTCGGGGCGACGACCGTGCGCGAGTACGTCCTCGGCCTGGAGAACAAGAAGCCGACGGCCGAGGACCTCGACAAGATGCGCCGGCTGGTTGAGATTGAGATGAAGGCGGGCGCGCTCGGCATCGGCACGGCCCTTGAGTACGCCCCGGCCTACTATGCGGACACCGAGGAGCTGATCGACCTGTGCAAGGTCGCGGCGAGGTACCGGGGAAAATACATCACGCACATGCGCAGCGAAGGGGAGCGGTTGCTTGAAGGCATTGACGAGGTGATCCGTATTAGCCGCGCGGCGAGCATCCCCGCCGAGATCCATCACTTCAAGGCGGCCGGGAAGAACAACTGGAACAAGATGGATGCGGCCATCGCGAAGGTGGAGGCGGCCCGGCGGGAGGGGCTTGCGATCACGGCCAACATGTACGGCTACACCGCCGGGGCTGCCCCGCTGACGGCCTGCATCCCGCCGTGGGCCATGGCGGGCGGGGAGTCGGACATGCGCCGCCGCCTGCGTGATCCCGCCACCCGCCAGCGGGTCCTGGCCGACATCCGGGACAAGGCGGACTGGCCGAACTTCTACCGCAACGCCGGTTCGCCGGAGAACATCGTGCCCATCGGCTTCAAGAAGGAGGGACTCAAACCGCTGCAAGGGAAGTCGTTGGCGCAGATCGCCAAGGACCGCAGCAAGGAGCCGGTCGAGACTCTGCTAGACCTGCTCGTGGAGGACGAGTCGGGAGTCAGCACGGCCTACTTCATCACGGCTGAAGAGAACATTCGCAAGCTGGTACCGCTGCCGTGGGTCAGCTTCGGTTCGGACGAGGCGTCGCAAGCGCCGGAGGGGATGTTCCTCAAGTCGATGCCCCACCCGCGGGCCTACGGCAACTTCGCGCGCGTGCTCGGCAAGTACGTTCGCGACGAGAAGCTGCTCACACTGGAGGAGGCGGTGCGCAAGCTGACCAGTCTCCCGGCGACGAATCTGGGGCTCGACCACCGTGGCCTGCTACGCGAGGGGTATTTCGCGGATCTCGTCTTGTTCGATCCCAAGACCGTTGCCGACCGGGCGACGTATGAGAAGCCACACCAGTATGCGGTGGGCGTGAAGCATGTGTTCGTCAACGGCGTCCAGGTGCTCAAGGACGGTGAGCATACCGGGGCCAAGCCCGGCCGCGCCCTGTGGGGGCCGGGCCGGACAGAGAAGTAGACACCATGATGACTAATAACGGTCGCCAGCTTACCTGCGAGGCTCGCTCTTCTTGACCTTCGTCAACTCTCCTTGTGTGGGAAGCATGCGGCTTCGACTTGTCGCCTTGACGGGCGGGGTGCTCTTCGTGTGCGCGGCAGGGTTGCCTGCTCCGCGTAACGATGCTGCGCCGGGGTCGCAGAAGGTTGACCTCAATGGTCAGACTTTCACGTTGCCTGAGGGCTTCACCCTCGAGCAAGTCGCCGGGCCGCCGCTGGTGGAGCGGCCGATCACGGCCGCCTTTGACGAGTTGGGCCGGCTTTATGTGTCCGAGGCGTCCGGTACCAACGACCCGGTGCAGAAGCAACTCAAGGACACGCCCCACCGCATTCTGCGCCTGGAAGACACAAATGGCGACGGCCGTTTCGACCGCCGGACCGTCTTCGCGGACAGAATGATGTTGCCCCAAGGGACCCTTTGGCGTGACGGCTCCCTCTTTGTTGCCGCGCCGCCCAGCATCTGGAAGCTGACGGACACCGACGGCGACGGCGTCGCCGACCGGAAACAGGAGTGGTTCCAAGGCAAAACGCTCACCAACTGCGCGAATGATCTCCACGGCCCGTATCAGGGCTTGGATGGTTGGATCTATTGGACCAAGGGCGCGTTTGCCCGGCAAACGTATGACCGCCCCGGCAAAGAACCACTGGTGACGCGGGCCGCTCACCTTTTCCGTGCTCGGCCCGACGGTACCGGCGTCGAGCCGGTCATGACCGGCGGCATGGACAACCCCGTGGCCGTCGCCTTCACACCTGGCGGCGAAGCCATCGTCAGCTCGACTTTTCTCGTGCACCCTGGCGGCGGCCGGCGCGACGGGCTGATCCACGCCGTGTACGGCGGCGTTTACGGTAAGCACCAAGACCTGCTTGACGAGCACGTCCGAACCCGCCCGGACTACCCGCCCGTGCTCGGCCACCTAGGCCCGGCGGCGCCTTCGGGGCTGATCCGCTACGAATCTTCCGCCTTGGGGTCGGAGTACCAGGACAACCTCTTCACGGCGCTGTTCAATCTGCGGAAGGTGACGCGGCATCAACTACCGCCCCAGGGCGCGACCTTTGCTTGCGACACCCAGGATTTTCTCGTTTCGGACCATCCCGATTTCCACCCGACCGACGTCGTGGAGGACGCCGACGGTTCCCTACTCGTGATCGACACGGGAGGCTGGTACAAACTCTGCTGTCCCACGTCACAGTTTCATCGCCCTGCCGCCCTGGGCGCGATTTATCGCATTCGCCGAGTGGGATCGTCCGTTGTCGATCCGCGCGGCCTCAAGATCGCATGGGCCAGCCTGTCGCCCGCCGACCTGGCGGCGCTCCTTGGTGATCCTCGGCCGGCGGTTCGAAAGCGTGCCGGTACCTCCCTGGCCAAGCGGGACCAAGTCGCGACACCTGAATTACTCAAAGTCGTTACGGGCAGCGCTTCGGTGCAGGCGAGACTGCAAGCGGTCTGGTGTTCATCCAGTGTAGCTGAGCCGGCGGCGCGTCGGGTCGCCCGCGTGGCCTTGGGTGACAAGGACGTCGTGGTGCGGCAGGCCGCGCTGCACGTCGTTGGCCTCTGGCGGGACGCGGAGGCCTTTGCTCCCGTTTGTCAGTGCCTGCGGGATGCCGATCAACAAGTACGGCGGACAGCCGTCGAGGCGCTTGGCCGTCTCGGGCAACGCGAAGCCGTGCCTCTGCTGTTGCAGGCTGCGGCCGCTTCCCCTGACGAGACGTTCACTCATTCCTTGACCTACGCCCTGGTCGAACTGAATGACCCACAACAGACCGCCGCCGGTCTTCAAGATCCTCGGGTCACCGTCCGCCGAGTGGCGCTCGTGGCGCTCGATCAAATGAAGGCGAACCTGGACCCCTTGCGGGTCGCCCGCGAGTTGGCCAGCGCCGACCCGGCCATGCGTGAGGCAGCGGCGTGGATTCTCGGCCGCCATCCGGAGTGGGGTGCGGCGCTGACGACATGGCTAGCTGAGCAGCTCAGGGCCTTGCCAAATGACGCGCCCGCGCGCGTAGCATGGACCGACTTGCTGGCACGTCTGGCGCGGGCACCAGCGATTCAGTCCTTCGTCGCCGAGCAAGTCCGTGATCGAGCCGTGCCCGAGGCGACGCGCCTCGTTCTTCTCAAAGCGATGGAACATTCCCGGCTGCGCGAGTTGCCCGAAGCCTGGCTCGGCCCCTTGCTGGCGCAGCTTTCCACCACACCCGCTGCGCGGACGGGGGCGCTCGCCGCCATCAGGTCCCTTCCGGCCGGTAAGACAACGGCCAGCAAGTTGAGCGAGGGGTTGTTGACCCTCGCAAGCGACCAGCGGCTCAGTGTTGACGAACGCCTTGCCGCCTTGGCCGTACTGCCGACAGGTCTGTCCCCAACTTCCTCAGAGCTTTTCGCGCTCTTGTTGGATCAGTTGAGAGTGGATCCGTCTTTGACGCGACACAGCACGGCCGTGGCTGTCCTGGCCAGAGCAAAGCTAGCCCCTGATCAACTCGTGCAGTTGAGTGACACTCTTGTGACACTCGGACCGATGGATCTCAACCGCCTGCTGCAACCGTACGGACCCGTAAAGGACGACGTCGTGGGCCGGCGATTGCTCGTAGCCTTGCGCAAGGCAGAGGCCCGAAGGAGCCTCCGCGTTGATCTCCTCAAGCAACTGTCGGAAAACTACAGCGCCGCGCTTCGGCAACCGTTCGTAGACCTTATTGCCGAGTTGGACGCCGATGGCCCGAAACAGCGCGCCCGGGTCGATGCTCTTCTCTCGAAGTTGCAGCCTGGGGACGTCCTGCGCGGCAAGACCGTCTTTCAGTCGACCAAGGCTGCGTGCGTCAGTTGTCATGCGATCGGATACGTCGGCGGCCAGGTTGGGCCCGACCTTACCTCGATCGGCAAGATTCGCACCGAGCGCGACCTGCTGGAATCCATCCTCTTTCCGAGCGCCAGCTTCGTGCGCGGCTATGACCCGGTGGTGGTCTTGACCAAGGACGGGAAGATCCACACTGGCGTTCTTCGCCGTGACGTCGCCGACGAAATCGTCCTCGCCGTGGACGCCGATCAGGAGGTTCGCCTGGCACGCGATCAGATTGACGAGATGCAACCGGGCAAGGTCTCGCTGATGCCAGCGGGCTTGGCCGACGTGCTGACCGAGCGGGAACTGGCCGATTTGCTCGCTTTCCTCAAGGCTTGTCAATGAGGACTCCCGAAACCACCTTCGTCGCCTTCTGTGACACAGCCGGTCCGCCAGTGGCTAGTTGTCCGCTGGAACGACGGGGACTTCCAGACTGCTGGGGTGTGCCTCGTCGTGATAAAGGGTCACCCGCGCGGTCCTGGCGTCGCGACGGGACTCCGCAGCCACCTCGCCGCCGCTGTTGTAGTTCTTTTCCAGGTAGATGGAGTTCGGCGAGCGGAAGACCAACCGCAGGCGGCTGCCTTTTTCCAGGCGGCGGGAGACGAAGGGGAATGACGCAAACTCATACCGGTTGATCGCGCCCGGCGTGACCAGGTGCTCCTTCCGTAGCGACTGACGGTACCGGGCGCGTTGCAGTTCTTCACCGAGGAGCACGCTGCTCCCATCCGGTTTGATCTCGTACATCGACGCCTGGAAATCCGTGTCGGGCACATCCAGGGCGATCCAGGCGACGAGCTTGATGGTGCCGGTGACCTCGGTGCTCCGGTCGAACGGCTCGCTGTGATAGACCAGGCCATTACCGGCCAGCGCCATCACGGCGCGTTGATCGGTAAGCCAGTGCTTGACTTCCGCTTTTTCAAGCTCCGCCGGCCGCACGTCCAGCGGATCGTAAACGTAGCCGGCGGTGGACGCCTTGGTCGGCTTCTGCCGCTCCAGCTTGCCGGAACGGAAGACGTCCTGGGCCGTAACGCCAACAGAGCTGAGATAGAGGACAAGGGGCCGGGTCGGGATTGTCTCCAGGCTGTCGGCGTACTTCCACTTCTCTTCGCCCATGACGTAGTACGCGACCCGCTTCTCCAGGAACGCGGGCTTCTTGCCGTCCTTCATGGTCCAGTCGTACCACTCCTTGTGAAGCTGATTCAGGTCGAGTACCCCGGCCTTGGCAACCTTGAGGCCACCGACTTCCTCCGCTGGCGTGCGCGTGCCCGCGTGGTCCCACGGGCCAACGATTAGATAGTGCTTGGCCCGCCCCGGCGCCGAACCGTGCTCCATGTGCCGGCGGTAATAGGTCATCGCCCCCGGTTGGTCGTCGTCATAGTGGCCGGTGATGGTCAGGACGGGCAGGTCCATGCGGGCGTAGTGCGCCGAGGTGGGAGCCATGTCGTCCCAGTAGGCGTCCGCGACGCGGTGCTTGAGCCATTTCTGAAAGTGGGGGGACGGGTTCCCGACCAGCGTATCGAGGTTCTGGAACGGCACGTGCGCCGTGTAGCGCGCGCGGAACTTGCTGATCCAGTAGCTGCTCTCGTCGAACAACTTCTTGTTCGGCGTGACGCCGCTGGTGTACGTCAGCCATTGCATGATATAGGGGGCAAAGATGTTGTTGCCCGCGGGAAAATCGACGCCGGGGTGGGCGGCCGCGGCCGGCACGATAGTCGTGAGGTGCGGCGGAAATTCCTTGAGGGTGGACCATTGATCGAACCCGGCGTACGACCCGCCCCACATGGCGACCTTGCCGTTGCACCAGGGCTGGCGGGCCAGCCATTCGACCACGTCATGGCCGTCACGGCCTTCGTTGGCGAAGGGCTCGAACGCACCGCCCGAATTGCCCCTGCCGCGCGCGTCCACCAGCACGAAGGCGTAGCCGTGGCGGGCAAAGAACAGGGCCCGTTCATGGTAGCTGTCGGCGATGTACGGCGTCAGCGTGAAAACCGCCGGGAGCGGTCCTTTCCTGCCGCTGGGTTCATAGAGCGTGCCATTCAGGTTCACGCCATCTCGGAGCGGGACTTTGGCACCCCAGGTGATGTCAACATCCTGGGCGTCCGCAGCCTCTTTGGCGGCATGCGATGCTAACTGACCGGAGAGGGCCAGCAGCACGAGCAGCAAACTCAAAGGAATGCGCCGAATCATCATGGTGTTGCCCTTCATGGCTCTGGCTGAGCCTGCGATCTAAGGTATGGCTCGACACGTGCGCGGCAAAGGCCCTTACGGCACGCACGGTGAATGATTCGGGGAATGGCATGGGAACTGGGCCGTGCGGCCCCGTGCGGTGACTTCAAGTTTTTGCACGGGGCTGCGCGGCTTTCGCTGCGCGAGAGCCGCGACACCAAAGAAAGCCATGCGTTGGGCATGGCGGAGCACTCGGCTGGGCTCATCGATTGGCGGTTATCCAGTTTCGATCTTGTGCGGCCGGGCTAGAATCCTGTATCAAATCGCCCTTCGGCAGGCATTTCCTGATAGAGCACCGCAAGCAACTGGAACGGAGGTCCCATGTCCCGTCCGTTTGTCGTGGCCCTCGCGCAACTTCTGGAGCCGGGCGGGCAGATCAATGCCCGGCAGGCGGAGGACAGGGACCTCCTCCGCGCGTTCGTGGCGAACCACAGCCATGAGTCGTTTCGAACGCTCGTCGTTCGGCACGGGCCGCTGGTCTGGTCGGTCTGCCGCCGCATCCTGCGTCATTGGCATGATGCGGAGGATGCGTTTCAGGCCGTTTTTCTGGTGCTGGCGCGGCGGGCGCGGCACGCGCAGACGCAACCGGTGATCGCGCACTGGTTGCACGGCGTGGCCAGCCGCGTGGCCCGCAAGGCCCGCGGACAGGTGCTCGGCCAACGGCGGCGCGACCGGATTGGGGCCAGGCCGGAGGGCGTTGAGGAGCGAAGCGAGCCACTCTGGCTGGCACAGCTTGATGAGGAGATCAGCCGGCTGCCGGACAAGTACCGGTTGCCGCTGGTGCTGTGTGACTTGGCCGGCAAGACACGACGCAGCGTCGCGGGCGAGTTGGGCTGGCCGGAAGGTACCGTAGCGGGCCGCCTGGTGCGGGCGCGGAGCCTGCTGGCCGAGCGGCTGCGGCGGCATCTGACGGCAGGCGCGTCGGCGGTCCTGGCGGGGGCGCCGCTGTTCGCCGAAGGAGCGCCTCTGCCGCGGGCCCTGACGGTGCAGACGCTGGCCGCGGTCCGTTCCCAAGGGGCCGGGGCGGCAGGCGGTGTGGTTTCGGGGCACGTTCTCAACCTCGTAGAGCAGGAGGTGTCGTCCATGTGGATCGCCAAAGTGAGCCGCGGATTCGTCCTGGCACTGGTGGTGACTCTCACCGCGGTGGGGCTGGCAAGCGGACGGGGCTGGCAGTCCGACACGCCGCCGGGGGTATCGAACAAAGGCGAGCCGGAGCAAGGGGCCGCGGCCCAACTGGCGGGAACCTGGCGGATGACACACCTCCTGCAGGTGGGGAAGGAAATCCAGTTATTTGAAGACCTGCGCTGGAAGGTGGAGAAGGACCAGATCAAGGCCAACTGGACCTTCTTTGGCAAGGGCCGAGGCCCGCAGACGTTGCGGTTTCGCATAGGGGACAAGGCGCCGGGTGAAAAAGCGGCTCCCGCGAACGCCGTCACTCTGGAGTTCGATGTTGAGGAAGCCAAGGAAGGTGACGACACGCCGCGGGCAACCACTGTCCGGCGTTACTGCCTCTTTGAAATCACCAAGGACTCGCTACGGATCGCCCTTCCCTTCCCCGGCGGCACGCGCCCGACCGCGGTCCGCCCGGCGCGGAACGAGGAGGGGCAGATCCCGGTCCTGGTGTTCGAGCGCGTCAAGCCGGAGTGATCACGAGCGTTTGGCCCTTGGGGGTTGGTCCGCATCACGAACACGGAGGGCGGTATGCGCCTCGGCCTGTGGCTCGGCATTCTCTTGCCGTTCAGCTTCGCGTGCCTGGGACACGGTCCCTCGGCCGCTGAGGAACCCGAGCGTGCCGACACCCACTCGCGACGCCAAAGCAAACTCGACTGGCCTTTTGACCGCCTGCCTAGCCCCGCCGCGAACGCGGACACGCGGCTCGCCGTCGCGGTGCAAGGGGACGCGGCCATCGTCGCCAAGATCATCGAACAACAGGGCGGGCGTCTCATTACCCGCACGGCGCGCGTCTGCACGGCGTCCATCCCCGTGAAAGCCGTTGCGGTGCTGCTCGACGACCCCGCGGTCACCCGCGTTACCCTCGGGCGACCGATGCGCTTCTACCGGAACCCCCACCACATGGCCGCGCCGGCGCCGAAGTGGGAACCGCCACAGCGGCCGCTCGCCGAGCGCCGGCCGGCGGTCGCCGACCCGGGGTTGCTCAAGGTGCTGCGGGGCGGGTCGCCACTCGAGCGGGCTTACACGGGCAAGGGGGTGCTGGTGGCCGTCATTGAGGGGGCGATTCCGGACTTCCGCCATCCCGATTTTAGGCAACCGGATGGTCGCACCCGCTTTCACGCGATTTGGGACATGGGGGCCATCGGCAAGGGGCCGGACGGGTTCGGCTACGGCAAGCTGTACACGCGCGAGGACATTGACCGCGTCATAGCGGACGGGGGCCCGGGCCTGGTGTTCGGCGACGCCGCCGACCACATGACCCAATCGCTCGGCGTCGCGGCGGGGAACGGCTCCGTGCGGCCGGACGCCACGGGCGTGGCCCCAGAAGCCACGTTGATGGCCGTGAACTACGGCTACAGCGACCAAGCGCTGATCGACGCGGTGGCGTTCCTTTTCGGTGAAGCGGACCGCCTGGGGATGCCCTGTGTCATCTCCATTTCGGCGGCGATTAGTAAACTGCATGGGTCGCCCGAAGACGGGGAAGACTTGCCCTCCCAGGCGCTCACCGATCTGGTGGAAGCAAAGGCGGGTCGTCTGCTTTGTGTCAGCGCCGGCAACCAGGCCTCGACCCCGTTCCACGTTCGTCTTGAAGCCGCGGCGGACGACCAGGTCCGGCAGTCCTGGCTGGGCCCTGTGGGAGAGGGCGACGGGCAGGCCAGCCTACGCGTGCAATCCGCCAAGTCGGACGCCGTGCAGCTCCAGCTAGCACTGGTCGACCGGACCGCGCCAGAACCGGGCCGCACCGCGACCCCCTGGATGACGCCGGCCGACTTCTTGCAGAAGGGGCTCCACCGGTTCGGCCTCGCCGTGGGAGATGGAACGACGGCTCAGGTCGAGTTGTCAGTCGTTCCCCAGCAACGGGCCGGGGCGAGCGTGGCGTTATGGTTACGTGCCCGCATGCTCGCGAAGGGTACGCGCGGCCTGTCCATTGCCGTGCGGTGTAAAGGCAAGGGCGTCGTCGACGGCTGGGGCGACGTCCAGTTGGCGCCTCAGTCGGCGGCCGCCGGTTCCCCGGGCCGCCCGCCAGCCGGGTACGTCGAGCCGGACGCCTTGCTCACCATGTGTTGCCCGGCCTCCGCGCGATCGGTCTTTGCCGTCGGGGCGTACCAGTGGCCTTCGGGCCAGATGACCAGCTACAGCCAAGGAGGCGGTCGCCTTCACGGCGAATGGAAGCCCCTGGCCCTGGCCCCCGTGGGCATCCCGGCCACCGTTCCTCTGGACGTCACGGACAAGCCGGGCGAGCCGCCTTACCGGACGTACGCGGGCACGAGTTGCGCCTCCCCCGTCTTTGCCGGCGCGGCCGCCCTCTACTTGCAAAAGGAACCCCGGGCGACCGTTGAGCAGTTCGTTGCCAAGGTCAGAGCAACCTCGACGCTCGACGAGCAAACGGGCCGGAGCGCCAACCCCGCGTGTGGTTACGGGAAAGTGAACTTTCTGCGGCTCCTCACACGCTAGGTTTCCCGGCCGGGTGGCCTGGCTTGGGTCCGTGCCGCGGCTCTCTCGCAGCGAAAGCCGTGCGGTGCCGCGCAAGAACTTCACGTCTCCGCGCGGGACCACACGGCTTCGCCTTCGGCGGAGCCGTGGGACATCGGACTGGACTTTGCGGGTGTCGCGTGAATTCGGGGCAGCCGGCGGCGATTCTCCGAAATCTGATCCCAACTGTGTCAGGTTGGGCCGTCTCCGCCGGAATGAAGTACCGTGAGCGGCACAGGTCGCTCCGCGGACCGCTTTCCGGAGACGGCAATGATCATCGAAACGATCACGCAAACGAACCCCGACTTGGGCCGCGAGAAGCTCGACCAGCCGCATTTCGACTCCCAACTGAAGATGGGCTGCGTCAACGGCATGACCAACGCGGAGCTGAAGGTCATTCTCAAAGTCAAGTTTGAACCGGTGACGTGGGATGATGACGACGTGTGGGGCGACGTCAACAACATGAAGATCCGGGACGCGGACAAGACGACGCAGACCATCGTTGAATGGCCGGACGGGGCGTTTGATGCCTGGGTCGCCCTGGCGATCAAGCAGATCAACTTGTTCTGGAACGGCAACATGGGCAACGGCAAACTCTGGCTCCAGACGCCCGATTACGTCTCCGCCCTCGACTGGCCCGCCCGCAAGCCGACCCACCGGCCCAACGTCTGGTGCCGCTTTGAACTCCGCCAAGCCCTGACCGACATGGACGCCCATATCAAGGTGCGCGTCGTGCGCCTGCCGGCCAACCAGACCCAGCCCCTGCACTTCCGGTCGCACATGACCCTGTGGGACAGCGCCGACCTGAATGCCGCCAGCTTTACCTCGTCCGGCACGCGGCGGCCCTTCTACACCGCGGTCCACGAGACCGGCCACTGCCTCGGCCAGCACCACGTCGGCGAAGTCCACCAACTGCCGTCTTGCACGATGATGTCCCAAGAGAACGGCTGCTACGGTTCCTTCTCCGAGCACGCCGGCAACGTGATGGGCCTGGGCGACAAGCTGCAACCCTGCAACGCCATCACCTGGCAGAAGCGCCTCGTCCGCCACCTGCCGAAGGACCCGAGCGACTGGGCGGACTGGGCCGCGACCAACACCCGCATCTACCCGCGGATGCTCAGCAAGATGGCACCGTATGCGTATCAGCCGGTATGTAGTGTGGATGCGTGGTAGCGGGGTGACGAGTCTGGGCCCGGTGCCCCTGCGCGCTATCGAACTTCTGGGCTCGTGCCACCGGGAGTTCACCAGCGGATCAGGGGCACCGGGCCAGGCTGCGCTTTGCTTAGCTTGACGAGGGGCCAAACTCTGCTTGAAGCTCCTTCTGGCGTTGGCGAGCCGCGGCTTCCGTCGCGCCCATCGCCTGAAGGAGGGCGACGTAATGATCCAGGCCCATTTGCAGTTTGGGATGCGAATGTCCGGTCTGGCGAGTGAAGTGAAGCAGGATCTCTAAGTGCCGCCGCATGAGTGGCTCAGCTTCGGCGCAGCGGTTGGTGGCCTGTAACACCAGGGCCAGTTCCCTCAGGCTCATGGCCGCGGAAAGGTGGTCGGGCCTGAGGCTGTGGTCGTCCATGGCTAGGCACCGGCGCAAGAACGACTCCGCCTCGGTGAAGCGGTTGGTGACCCGCAGCAACCGGGCTAGGTTGTGGAGGCTCGTGGCCACCTTGGGGTGGTCGGGCCCGAGGCTGCGCTCGGCGATCTCCAGGGCCCGGCGAAAGAGTGGTTCGGCCTCGGCGAGGCGCTCCCTATCCTGCAACACCAAGGCCAGGCTGTTGAGATCTCTAGCAACTTTCGGATGGTCGGATCCGTAACTGCGCCGGTCGATCTCTAAGGCTTGGTGCAGTAGCGGCTCGGCCTCCGCGGGGCGGTTGGTAGACCTTAGGTGCGCCGCCAAACAAATAAGGTCTGTGGCCACATCAGGGTGGTCGGGCCCGAGGCTGCGCTCGTCGATCTCCAGGGCGCGGCGGTAGAGCGGCTCCGCCTCCGCCAGGCGGTTGGTGTCGTCGAGCAGGAGGGCCAAATTGCCGAGCGTGGTGGCCACCTTAGGGTGGTCGGGCCCGAAGCTGCGTTCGTAGATCTCTAGGGCGCGGCGGTAGAGCGGCTCCGCCTCCGCCAGGCGGTTGGTCGCCCGCAGCAGCCGGGCCAAGTTATTCAGGTGCGAAGCCACGCTGGTGTGATCGGGCCCGAGGCTGCGCTCGTCGATCGCTAGGGCGCGGCGGTAGAGCGGCTCCGCCTCCGCCAGGCGGCTGGTGTCTTGGAGGATGTCAGCCAGATTCTCAAGGCCTGTGGCCACGCTCGGGTGGTCGGGCCCGAGGCTGCGCTCGTCGATCGCCAGGGCCCGGCGCAGCAACGGCTCTGCTTCGGAAAGCCGGTTGGTGTCCCGTAGCAGTAGGGCCAGGTTGTTAAGGCGGATCGCGACGTCGGGGTGGTCGGGCCCGAAGCTGCGCTCGGTGATCTCCAGGGCGCGGCGGTGCAGTGGCTCCGCCTCCGCCAAGCGGTTGGTGACGCGGAGTAAGCCGGCCAGATTGCCGAGAGTCGTGGCCACGCCCGGGTGGTCGGGCCCGAGGCTGCGCTCGTCGATCGCCAGGGCGCGGCGGTAGAGCGGCTTCGCCTCCGCCAAGCGGTTGGTGTCGCGGAGTAAGCCGGCCAAGTTGTTGAGGCGGATCGCGACGTCAGGGTGGTCAGGCCCGAGGCTGTGCTCGCCGATCTTCAGGGCCCGGCGGTAGAGCGGCTCCGCCTCGGAAAGCCGGTTGGTGTCCTGTAGCAGTAGGGCCAGGTTGTTGAGGCGGATCGCGACGTCGGGGTGGTCGGGCCCGAAGCTGCGCTCGGTGATCTCCAGGGCGCGGCGGTACAGCGGCTCCGCCTCCGCCAGGCGGTTGGTGACGCGGAGTAAGCCGGCCAGGTTACCCAAGGCCGTGGCCACAAGAGGGTCGTCATGGTCAAGCTCTGCCTCGCTGATCTCAAGGCAGCGTTGGAAAACGGGTTCGGCACGGATCAGATCGCCCATATACTCTAATGCCAAACCGCGTATACTCAGTGCCGCCCCGATCCCCGTGCGGTCCGGTCGTTCTTGACAAGCCAATATCTGCTCGGCTCGCGCCGCCACGCTTTCGGCACCCGCATAGTCGGCTACCGCGAGGAGGTACCGTGCCCACAAGAGCGGGCTCTTGGCCAGCGCGGGTTGATCCTCTTGGTGGGCTTCCCGAATGTCAGTGATGTCGTCGATCAATTCCGCCGCCCGGTCGTAAGCAGCGTGACCGAGCCAATGATCCGCGATCAACTCGTGAAAATCGGTCCAGAAGACGGGGTCGCGTTCCTTGTCGATCAAGGTGCCGGCCGCCTCCAGCGCCCGCATCGCTTCTTCGCGTTGCCCGGCCGCCTTGGCCGCCTCATGGAACAAGAGATACGCGTTCTGCGCGTCCTCCCGGTGCCGCTCCGCCTGCTCCGGCTCGTCCGCCATCTTTTGGACGGCCGCCTCCGCCTGCCATCGCGCCGCCGCTAGCGCCTGCGGGTAATTGCCGACGGCCAGTTCGGCCAGGGCCAGGTCGCGCAGGTTTTCGGGCGTCGGTTCGGCTTCCGCCGCCTGCAGCACTTCCTCGCGGTGTTCGTGCGCGATCTCCAGGGCGGCCCGGCGGTCCAGCTCGCGCTTCAGGGCCGCGGTGTCCACGGCGTGCAGGAACGCTTCGACCCCGGCCGGGTCGTGCGGCCCCACGCGCGCCTTATCCGGGTGGCGGACGCCGTCGGCGATCTCGCGCACCAGGGCGGCGGCGTCCTCCCGGGCGGCCTGTTTGGCCTCTGCGCTCGGCTCCGTCGGCGCGGTCGCCGGCCCCAAGCCATACCGGACGATGGAGGTGACCACCTTGAGGGCGAGGTCGCGTTGGTCCTCAAAGGGTTCGCGGTGCTCGCCCACATTCATGAGGCGCTTCAAGTGCTCGACCTGCCCCGCGGCCATGCCCGGCAAGTTGAATGCCGGCGCGCGCGGCGCATCGGTGCTCGCCACATAGACCAGCCGCCGGCCACGGTGCTGGAACGCCAGGTAAATCTCCCACTGGGTGTAACTGATGCCAGTCCCATCCCCTAGCGCCTCGGCCAATTCGGGCTCGTGGGCGAGCAGTGGGGCGTGCCGCTCGCGGAGCCGCCGCACGGGCACGGCTTCGGGGCAAACTCCCGTCGCGTTGCCGACGAGGTGCACGACCACCGCGGACTTCTGAACTTCCTGATCGAGCGTGTGGAGCAGGTCGCCGAAGCCCTGGGCTAACTCCTCCTGGGCGATGACGACGTACTCCGGCCCGAGCCGGCGGAGGGCCCCGGCGAGCATGTCCCGGTAGGACGCAAATTGCTGCGGCCGGTCGGGGTCCTTCTGGTGGAACTCCGCGGAGACGGCCGAGAGGAAAACGGCGGTGGCCATGGGCATTGGGTCAACGAACGTTTTGGCGGTAGGGCGTGGTCCTATTGTAGCGACCTCCACGAGGGGAGGATGGGCGGGGTGCCCTTGCTATTGCCTGAACCACCCCGCGGCGATCCCGTGTGCCACTACTTTGCGGGACGCAAACCAGTGGGCCCCGCGCAGACGTTGGATGCACGTGCGGGGCCGTGGCACACGAGGAACGGTTGCGCTTCGACGAATAACTAGGGCACCCGGCAGACATTCCTGTCTGCCCCACCCCAACCTGGACTGAGATCATACCTGTCTGTTTCGTGGCACACCAGCGGCCGAGTTGCGGATGAACAGGGTAGCGGCTGGTAGCCGTTTTGCTCGTGAGCGCCGGGGCTCGGGCGCCCGGCGGCGGCACCGGCCGACGAGGGGCTGCGCCATGGACATGCGATTGTTGGAGAAGCCGGCGAAGAACTTGACCGACGCCGAGGCGTTCGAGGTGCTGATGTACCTGTACGACACGGCCGAAATCAAGCTGCCCGGCGGGGTGAAGCGGGACCCCAAGGACCCGGACAAGATTCTGTCGCCCAAGCCGGGCCAGCAGTTGAAAGTGGGGACGGTGCTGGGGGACGTCACGTTCCGGCAGGCGAGTGACGAGCTGCGGAAGGGAAACGCCGGGGCGGAGGGGGGCGTCGCCATCGCCGACTTCACCCCGACGCCGGCGTTCGCCGTCGTGCTGTACCGGCTGGGCGTGTTCCTGCATGACAAGTGGAAGGTGAAGACCATCATTTGTGGCGGGGTCGGGTCCGGCGGCGGTCGGTCGGAGGTCGACTGTCACACGCAGGGCCACTGCGTGGACTTTTACGGCGTCGTCCGCGCCGGGGGCGGGACCATTGACGTCCACCGCGACTGGTTCAACCGGCCCGTCTACACGCATTACCTGGTGAACGGGAAGCAGCAAAAGCTCGTCCCACGCAACGACGACCGGTGGGGCGGCGACAACGACACGTACTTCCGCCTGGCCGCCTCGCTCGAGCCGCAGGACGCGACGCCGCGGCAGTTCTTCAGTGACGTCTGGGCCTTTGTGCAGAAGGAGTGCACCACCAGCGCCGGCGACGTGTCGGCCGCGCAGTTCCGCGTCGGGTCCCTCCTCGGGAAGGGGACCATCTTCCACCCCGACTTCCCGTACTGGGGGTCGTACACCCCCGGGGACGCCGGGCGCTACGCGCACCACGACCACATGCACTTCCAGCTCGGCAACGCCTACTAAGGACCCGCCCCCATCGAGGACGTTACCCTCCTACATCCTTCTCACAGAGGAAAAGCCATGAGCAATCGGCGCAAGTTGGCCCCGCTCCTTGCAACCATCCCGATTACCGCGGTTATGGGATTGAATGCCTTTAGCAGCGTGGCCAGCAGCCCCCGCTTCGAGACGTTTCACACGCTAGATGTTATCCGGTTGATGGCCGCCGGAGCGGCCTGCGCCGGCACCCTCGTTGGCCTCATTGTCTTGCTGGTCAAGTGCTTCGGCTGCCCTGCCTCCGAAGACAAAAGGGCCGAAGAACAAAGCGCGCGGGAATCAAATTGAGGGGGCGGGTGGCCCTGCTTCGGCGTGCCACGGCTTCGCCTGCGCGAGAGCCGTGGCACGAAAGACCAAGCCGGGGCGTCGGCCATTTGCGAGTTCCCGCATTGATGGGGCAAGGTTTCCAGCTTATCCTCATGGGAAACCAATACACCTGCCAGGCGGAGCTAGCATGCGACACGTCTTCTTAGCGTTGGTGGTCTTCAGCTTCCTGGGCGCCGCTGGCTCTCCATCAAGAGGCCAAGAAAACGCCTCTCAGCTCGACAGCTTGATGAAGGGGTATTTTGCCGCCGCCGATAGCCAGGCGAAAGCGGCGGCTATCGATGCCCTCTGCAAATCGGGGGTGGAAATTAAAGAGATTGAAAAGCGTTTGCGAGCCGGCCGAGACTTGGCCAAGGATGCGCCGACGGGTTGGCAGGCTCTCAGCAACGCATGCCTGGACGGCAAGACGCGGCCGTTCCATCTTTATGCACCGCCGAACTATGCCCCGGACCACAAATACCCACTTGTCGTTTTTCTGCATGGGGCGGTTTCGCGCACCGAGGTGCCCCCAGCCCGCGAGATGGAATCCCTGCGCAAGGATTTCGAGAAAGACCTGCCACCAGGCTTTTTGATCATCCTGCCGACCGGATCCAAGGGTGCGACGTGGTGGGACAAGGTCGGCGCAGCTAACATCTTGGCGCAGGTGGACTACGCGAAGCGTCACTATAACGTCGACCCGGACCGCATCTTCTTGTGGGGGTTCTCGGACGGCGGTTCCGGGGCTTACTGGATGGCCCTGAACCGCCCAGGCCCCTGGGCCGGCTTCATTGCCTATTCGGGAAACCTCTTGGTCGCAGCCATCGGCCCGTACCAGGTCTACCCGGCCAACATGGGCAACCGTCCGGTACTTGCCGCGAATGGGGGCCGTGAGCCGTCGCCCTATTACAACGCGTGGTACGTGAAGGACTGGATCGATCAACTCCGCCAAGCCGGTGCTGCCATCGACTGGAAGAGCTATCCGCAGGCCGGCCACGATCCGCGGTACATGACGGAAGACCGGCCGCGCTTTGACCAATTCGTCCTGAACACCCGGCGCGCGAGTAAGCCAGGTCACATCGCATGGGAAGCGTCGAACGCGGAGGCCGGGCGCTGCGATTGGGTGCGAATCGACCAAATCAAAGACGTTGGCAACAACGCCGATCTCAAGGACGCGAATCTGCTGAGCATCGAGGGACCGCCCATTCCGGTCGGTTTGTTTGCGAACATCGACGTCAGTTTCAAAGGCCCCGGCCTGCGCATTGCCCGGGTTCCAGCCGACGGCCCGGAGCAGAAGGCGGGGTTCCAGGCGAATGACGTGATCGTCAAATTCGAAGGCGAAGCCGTCAAAACCGCCCAGGATTTGGACAAGATCTACGTGGACAAGATCTTTCCGAAGAAGAAGGCGGGAGATTCGCTTTCAGGTGAGTATGAACGGGGCGGCCAGACGTTTCCCTTCACCCTGCCAACCGCGAAAGCCGCCCGCCAGCCCGTCTACAAGCGCGACCAGCTATCGGCGGCTATTGACGTGCGCGCCCAAGGAAATCGCATTACCGTGAACGTCCGCCATGTGGCCAACTACACGCTGTTCATTGACCGCCAACAGTTTGACTTGGCCAAGCCGATCCAGGTTTTTACCAACGGCAAAGAGTCCTTCAACGAGATCATCAAACCAGACCTGCGCTTCATGCTTACTCAAGCGGCTGAAGACAACGAGTCATCCAAGGTGTATTGTGGTCGGATCGAGGTCGTCGTCCCGCCTGGACGCTGATGCCCGACGCCAAGAGTTCATGAGCGGCTCAGGGCCAGGTGACCCGGTTTGGACGTGCCACGGCTCCGCCGAAGGCGGAGCCGTGCGGCCCCGCGCGAGAGTATGGAGTCTCCGCACGGGACCGCACGGCTTTCGCTGCGCGCGAGCCGTGGCACCAGAGACCTCGCCGCGTTAGCCGAGGCACGCGGCCTGTCGCGCGGGACCGCACTGCGGGTCTCCGCAGTGCCACGACGACAGCGGGGCCACCTGTCAGGAGATTAAGTTTGAAGTTATCCTGAATACCAAGGTCTCGTATAATCCTGATCAATCACTCTCAATCGCAACCATAGTACATTCAGAAATGTCAGTGACCATTGTGCAAGTGCCTAAAGCTCGACGAATTTGCCTCTATTGTGGCGGACATGCAAAGCGCGGCAAAAGGGGTGAGCACGTCATTCCTGAAGCGATCGGCGGCGCTCTGACTTTGAATGATGTTCCCAATCGCTCAGTGTGCCACACGTGCAACAACGGAGTCTTATCGGTTCTAGATGATGAGTTGTGCTCCCGGTCCTACCTTTCAATCATCGCATCACGCGAACTCGGCTCAGCCATTTGGCAGGCATGGGACGTGGACCATTCCGACGACAACCTCCTGATGGAGGCCAAGCCAGATTGGGCCACAGACGAGGCCTTCAATAGTTTGGTTTGCTATCCACAAATCATCTTTGAAGATACCGGGCCAGTTGCTCGGGGCGACTCCGAGGAGTTCATTGAGTTCGGTCTAGAGGATGCGGTGTACGTTTTGTTCAAGGCTGCCCGCCTCTGCTTTCAAAGGCATCGGCAAGGGGACAGGGGAGCACTAACTCAACGTTTGGTTCGCTCCAGCGTTACCCGCGGCGACTATAGGCTTCCGCCGCGACTCTACTCGCCTCACTCAATTAACGAAATTGCATCTGAGATCCAAACGCGGAACTTTGTGCTGCGCTACGACAGCCCAGCTCGTAAACGACGTGCGATGCTTGCACTGGAGAAATTGCGCGAATATAGGAGTTCTGCCACGTGGGCCAAATCGAGAGGGTCATTTTTTCCTTCGGTTGGATGCTATTTCGACATCGGCCTCACCCTACGCGCTCTAATGAAGCTAGGCATCAACCTTCTGGCAGCAATTTGTAGCAGAACGCCCGTCGATAAACATGCGTTCGCGCTTCCAATCAGTTTTATCCGAGGTAAAGCCGAGCGCCTGACTCCGGCTCTATTTAAGACAAATGGCTTCGTCCATGCAGAAGACGTTCAGCGAATAGCGGTACCTGGAAACGCACACTCGTTTCGAGTAGCGCATGATGGTCGTTTCTGGTACGTTCTGTCCAGCTTCTTCGGCGGGAAAATTGGGGCACTAGTGCAATTGGCCGGACCGAACCACGAGTCCTGGCGAAGCGCTCATGTCGTGGCACCTCTCAAATCAAAGGACTGGGTGATTAGCACGAGCCAGTACCTTCCCTTCTTCGCCCCGTGGACCATAGCCTGGCACGACTCCAGTCTTATTATCCCTTCGTTCAAGCTGTACAACTCCGTATCGGGTATCACCATCGAAGCGGAACGCAGACGCCCACCAAAGATCTAGGGGGCAGTGTGGCCCCGCGCGGAACGTCACTCGTTCGCGCGGGGCCACATGGGTTCGCCTGCGGCGGAGCCGTGGCACGTTCCTGCCGGGCCACCCGCCGGTGCAAGCGCGACGGCCTGTCGCGCGGGACCGCACTGCGGGAGATGTGCAATGAAGGGACAAGGTTGACACCGTGGAAGGGACATCGTTAACAGGGTACTTCCTTCCAGGTCCCTACTGCAATCCCCGCCGGTGCAGGGTGCTCGTCGCGATCCGCCGGAACGGGTGGTCCCCGTAATAGAGCACCACGTCCGCCCCCTCCTCGGCCACCCGCACGCGCTCGCCGACGATCCCGCGGCCGGCCAACAGCCGGTAGCCCCGCCAGTGCAGGTCGCCGCTGTCCCGTACCTGCCGCAGCACCGCCCCCGGCGGGTACGCCAGGGGCGGCAGCCGCGCCGGCCGCGGCCGGTCGCTGCGGGCGTAGCGCACCGCCGGGGGCACGTCCCCCAGGGCCTCGTGCGGCCGCACCGGGTTGTACACCCCGGTCCGCCATGCCTCCACGTCGGCGGTGAAGTGCGCCAGCGTGTCCCGCCGCGCCCGCGGCCACGCCTCGTCCTCCAGCGTGCGGTGCAACCGCTCCACCTTGCCCTGCGTCTGCGGGTGGTGCGGCCGCCCGTGCAGGGTGCGGATGCCCAGCCGCAAGAGCCGGCTCTCCCACCACGACAGCCCGCCCAGGTGCGACGCCCAGTTCACCCCGAAGGCGTTGTCGCACAACAGCGCCTCCGGCAGCCCGTACTCCCCGAACACGGCCCACAAGGCGGCCCAGGCCGTGGCCATCCGCACGTCGGCGCAGGGCCGCAGGGCCAGCAGGAACCGGGAGTGGTCGTCCAGCACCGTCAGCGGCCAGACGCGGCGGCGGCCGACTTCCAGGCAGCCCTTGTGGTCCACCTGCCACAACTCGTTGGGCCGGCCGCGCTCGAACCGCTGCAGCGGCGCCCGCGCCGCCGGGGCCGCCGCCGTGCGGCCGTGGCGGGCCAGGATCGCCCCCACGGTGCGGGCGCTGGGTAAGGCCACTCCCTGGCCGACCAGCCAGGCGTGGAGCTTGCGCGGCCCCCAGCCCCAGCGGTCGCGGGCCGCCAGCACCACGTCCTCCACCGCCGCGGTCGTCCGACCGGGGGAGCGGTGCGGCCGCCGCGACTGGTCCGCCAAGAGCGCCGCCGGCTGGGCCCGGTGCCGCCGCAGCCACTTGTAGGCGGTCGGGCGGCTCACGCCGTAGTCCCGACACACCGCGGCCACCGGCCGCCGTTCCACGAGGATGGCATGGACCACCGCCGCCCGCTGCTCGGCCACGCTCGACACCTCCCAGGGCATAGCCACCTCCTTTCCCAGAGGTGTAGCCGGCCCCAAAAGTGTCAACCATGTCCCTTCATCGGTGTCAACGATGTCCCTTCATCGTACAAGACCCGCAGTGCCACGACGACAGCGGGGCCACCTGTCGGCCAGCGCCATGGCTACCCATCCACCGTACCTCCGTCTTCTGCGAAGCCGTGCCGTCCCGCCCGAACACGTCTCGTCCCAGGGTGGCACCGCCCGGCCACCCGGCGTGTGTTTGCCCCGCGACCGCCCCTACACTGAGACCAACCGGAGCTCCGCTCCGCCAGCCACTCCCCATTCTGGCCCCATTCGGCATTCCCGAGAGGAGGACCCCGTGGACCGCCGCACCGCTCTGCATTCACTCCTGTATCTCGGCGGCCTGGCCGCGTTCGAGGGCGCGGGCTGGGCGCAGGACAAGCCGGGACAGCCCAAGTTGAAATTGCCGGACTTCAGCTCCGTTCCCATTCGCAGCCAGGAACTGGCCGCCGGGCTGCATCTGATCACCGGGCCCGGTGGCAACATCGCGGCGGTCGTTGGGCCGGAAGGGGTGCTCCTGATTGATAGCAATGTTCCGCCCAAAGGCGCCGAGGTCAAAGCGGTGGTCGGGAAGCTGAGTGATCGGCCTGTCCGCTTCTTGCTCAACACCCACTGGCACTTCGATCACACGGGCGGCAACGAGGTCTTTGGCCAATCAGGGACCGTCATTGTCGCTCATCATAACTGCCGCCAGCGCCTGGCGACGGAGCAGAACATTGCCTTCCTCAACATGAAGTTCCCGCCGTCGCCGAAAGCCGCACTGCCGGTGGTCACCTTCGGCGACACGGGGACGGTGCACCACGGGGACACGGTCATCGAGGCCGTCCACGTCCCCTCGGCACACACCGACACGGACGCCTTCTATCGGCTCCCCCGTTTCGACGTCCTGCATACCGGCGACCTGTTCCTCAACGGACTCTATCCCTTTATCGACTACTCCGCCGGCGGCGACCTCGACGGCTGGATCGTGGGTCTGAAGAAGGTGCTGGCGGCGGCGGGGCCGCAGACGCAGATTATCCCCGGCCACGGGCCGATGGCGAAGAAGGCGGACCTGGTGGCCTTTCTCGACATGTTGACGCAGGTCCGCGACCGCATCAAGCCGCTCGTCGAACAGGGCAAGTCGGTTCAGGAAGTGATCGCCGCCAAGCCGACCCAGCTTCTCGACGACAAATGGGGCAAGGGCGCCTTCACGCCCGATGTCTTCGTGCGGATGGTCTATGAAGGCATGACGGCGAAGAAGAGCTAGTGGCCTGTTGCCCCTGAGTTGTAGCTGAAGTCGTAAGACTTCAGCGAGCCGTCGCCAAGCTGAACTCTCACGAGTTCAGCTACGGTTCAGGCGAAGCCGTGTGCCCTCCCCGCTGCCCTGAAAGGGCACGGCAGGATAGCCCAGGGCAGCTATTTATCCTCACGCAAAACTATTGTTAACACCTCGTTATCATTGATCTTCTTGCCTTGCTCGTCGACCAAGCTCTTTGACGTGTCGATCGGATGCCTGATGATCAACTTACCATCGCGCTTGGCGACCTTGATTCGCAAGGTCCTGCCGAAAAGACGCCCTTCGGTGTACTTGAGTTCTACCGTGCCAAACCCCACGTACTTAAAATCAGCCTTGGTCGCGAGAACGCCGCCCTTTAGAGCATTTTTCCTTTTCGTGTAGCGGAAGTCGTGAGACTTCCGTCCGGCAGGAAGAGCTGAACTCTCACGAGTTCAGCTACACCAAGAGGAAAACCGCTCTAGGACGAGGAACTTTCCCGCCACGAATATGCAGATGTCGTTAACCGTTTCTTGCACCACGTCATGTTCACCGGCTCTGGCTGACTCGGCAACCCACACGCCTTCAACGCGGACCTGGGCGATATCCTGAACCGGACTGGCGCTACAAAGCACGACCATGGCGAGGGCCGGTGTAAACAGCAAGGGTCGGACTCCAAATTAGGGCGCGGGCGGCGTAGCTTCGGGCGCGGAAAGAAGGTGGGCTTTGCTGAGGTAGCACCGATGCGGTGACCACTGTACGTTTCCAATAACGTTGGTGCAAGGCCAGGCACCTCGGCTAGACCTGTGCTATCCACCCACCGTGCCACGGCTCCCCGAAGGCGAAGCCGTGCGGCCCCGCGCGGGGGACGGAGAGATTCCGCCCGGGCCACACCGCTTTCACTTCGCGACATCTGTGGCACCGAAGAAGTGGTGAGTTGGGCCCGTCGGCGCGGTGGGTCCGGTAAGGTGGTCGTGTGCTTTGTGTGCGAAGCAAGGGCCGATAACCACCCTCGATCCCCCATTTCCCACAACGGCTATCCTTTGCGTCTGCAATGTCGCCACCGTCCGCGGGCAAGAGAACCGGGGGGAGGGGGAGGCGCGGCGCGCAAGGTGGTCGGAGGCGGAAGGCCGCCTTCAAGCCGCCGTCCGGCAAGCACTTGCGCCGTGGCACCACCGCGCGGCCGCGCGCAAGGTGGTTTCCCTGGTCGCGCCGCTTTCTCGACCAGTTCCGCGCGTTCACTCAGTTCGAGGCGATCGCGGGTAAGACGTGGAACCATTCAGTGGTGGTCGGCGACGTCGTGCTGGTGCGCAACAGTGAGGCGATGGCGGCGTTCCGACTGCCCGCCGCGGCGCGCTGACGGGTGCAGGCCAACTCAGTTGATGCGGCTCCCAACGAGTGAGTCATGACAAGGGTCTAGCACCTCTCCCTACTACTGGGCCGGTGGTGTGGCCTCGCGGATCACGGCCCCGCGCTCCCCGCTCAGCACCAGTACCGCGAACCGGCCCACCGGTGCCTTCTCCGGCGTGCTCACCGACGCGTAGTCGAAGCGGCCGCGGTAGTCCGTGTAGCCGTCCTTGTGGAACTTCACCTGGCCGTCCGCCAGCCGGGCGTACACCTTCACGTACACCTTCGGCTGCGGCTTGCCCGACCCGTCGGCCACGCGGAGCTGGCCGTAGCTCTCGGTCAGCTGCACGTTCATCGACCCGGCGTAGTAGGGCAGGGCGCGCGTCTTGCCGGCAGCCGTCACCTCCACCAGCACGTTCCGCTGCGCCAGGTCCTCCGGCAGCGGCACGGTCAGGTTCTTCTGGCCGGCCGGCAGCTTCACCTCGTGCGAGGTGTTCGGCCGCACCGACGTGAACGGCCCGCCCACCTGCTGGGCGAATGGGTTGCGGCTGAACAGCAGTTCCACGTCCATCAGGTAGTAGTTCACGCGGACGGCGTCCACGTTCTGCCACGTCAGGTTGATCTTCTTGGCGTCCAGGTGGAACTCGAAGTTCGGCTCCGTCGCGGCCAGCGCGCCCTGCTGCTCGTTACGGCTCTCGGCGTCGGCGACCTTGGCGCCCTTGCCTTCGGCCTCGTCGAGTTGGTTCAGGATGACCGTGAACGCGTGCCGCCAGCGGTCCACCGGGTGCTGGGCGTACTTGGCGGCGATGGCCCGGGCCTTCTGGGGTGAATCGCTAAAGAAGTCCAGGTAGGCGGCGCAGTACTCGTACTGCATCTTCTCGGCGACGTGGTCCGCGCTCACCTCGGCGAACGCGGCCAGGGCCTCCTCAATGCGATCTTGGAGCAACAGGTAATAAACGGCGGCGAGCTTGTCGTCGTCGCGCAGTTGCCGCTGGTAGGTCAACTGCTTGAGGTAGTGGTGGTACTGCTCTAGCAATCGGTCGTTGACGATCTGCCGCCGCGTGCCCAGGGAGTGGGCGCGGGCGTTCACGAGGGGCTTGTACTCCAGGTGTTGGTACGCGTGCCGGGCGACCGGGTCCACGACCAGGAGCGGGCTCTGGATCGGCCCGCCGCACTCGCCCACGATCTGGTCGTTGTGCAGGAGGAACTCGCGGACGACCGGCGTGGCGTTGTGGAGCAGGCCGTAGGACCAGAGGGTCTGGTGGTAAGCGTGCCGCTCGGTCAGGAGGCCGATCACCGCCTCGAAGAAGCCGCGGTCCTTCATGCGGAAGGCGATCTTCTCCAGGTCGAGGGCTTGCACATTCTCGCGGGCCAGGAAGCTCATGACCTGCTCGGGCGAGCCGTTCTGGGAGAGGTAGTCCCAGGAGCCCGTGTCGAGCTTGGTCGGCTTGGCGACCACGTTGAAACTGACGGGTTGGGCGGCCGCCATGAGTTGCTCGTTCTTGGCGACGTGGACCGGGAAGTGCGGGAACGTGCCGGGCGCGGGGAAGTAGAACAGGTAGTCCACGGTCTGGGTGCGGTAGGGCTCGAGGTCGAACAGCACGGTCTTGGTGTACTGGGCGCCGGCGACGGGGACGGCGCCGACGGGGACCTGGAGCAGGACGGCCAGCTTCTGCTTGGCCGAGGTCGGGTTGGTGACGACGACGTGGCCGCCGTAGACGGTGTGGACGACGTACTCGCCGGTGAGGAACTTGTCGAGCTTTTCGCCTTCTTCTTCGCGGTAGCGGTCGCCGTGGCGGTAGAAGTTCTGGGTGACGAGGATGGGCGACTGGGCGGGCGGGTTACCGGCGGGCTTGACCTCTTCGTGGAAGGCCACTGTCGGGCCCGCAGGAGTCAGCGTCATCTTGCCGCCGTCGAACTTGACGTCGTGCTTGCCGGCCTCGAAGGGCAAATCCAAGACCGACAGGGCCAGCATCATTTCGGTGAAGTTGCGCGACGAGTCGGCGAGGTTGCGGGAGAGGAAGCTGCCCTGGCCGGGGTTCTTGGCGTAGTCGAGCCAGTAGGGTCCGACGGGGACGAGGTCGGCGACCTGCTGCTGGATGAGGAGCTTGTAGTAGTTGTTCTCGGCCCACTCCTGCGTCGGGTCCAGGCGGCGGTAGAGTTGGCGGAGTTGAGCATTCTTGCGGCGGTCCTCAAAGAAGTTGGCCTCTCCCCCTCTCACGGACCCGTCAAAGTCGTAGATGCCCCTCCTTGCATCGACGCTGCCCTTTTCCTGCTTCTTGCCGCTGCTGCCATCACGAGTCTTAAGCATGGCGGGAGTTTGCTCCTTCCCTTCACCACCTTTGTCAACCTCATCCATGGCACGCGGTTTCATTGGCATCGCCGCAGGAGCGCTTGGAACCACGCCAGTTCCAGTGCTGCCTCTGAGCCCATTCACTGGTACGCCAGCCCCCTGCATGAGAGGGGCGCCATACTGCTCTCTTGCCTCCAACGCCCGCTTGGCGGCATCCTTGGCTTTGGTGTAGCCGAGGTTGTCATCCGCCCCCAACGATCCACTCTGCACAGCGGTGTCGAAGAGGGTGCGGAAGCGGTCGAGGTCCTGCGGCCGCAGGCGGAGCAGGTCGTTGATGTGCCGCGCCGTCTTGGCCGGCTCGCCCGGCAACCGCTGGGCCAGCAGGACGCGCTCGGCCGTGTTCAGCCGGCCGTGCGCCCACGGGTGGTTGTAGTCGTCCAGGCCTTCATCCAGCAGCCAGCGGTCGAGGAAGGTCTTGTCGCGCTTGTTGGCCAGGTAGGGACGCACTACCTCGCGGTAGAACGCCGGGTCCTTCTTCAGCAGGAAGAAGTGCAGCTCGTGGCAGGCGTACTTGGAGTAGAGGGTGCGCTTCTCCTCGGGCTTCAGGTTCGGCCAGTTCAGGACGAAGGCGAACTCGGCGAGCTTCGGGTCCTTGCTGAGCGTGGCGTACAGGGCGTAGACCTTGGCGAGGCTGTCGTAGGCCTCGAAGCGGCTGCTAGCGATGTCGTTGAGCACGAACGGCTGGCCCTGCGGCAACACGCTGATCTGCTTTTGGAGCGTGTAGTGCTTGCTGGGGTCCAGGCCCGCGCTCAGGCGCAGGTCGGCGAAGGAGGCCGGCTGTTCCGGCAACGCCGCCGAGCGGTAGGTCGTGTGGAGCGGGTCCACGGCAACGACGTGGATCATCGCGTGCGGACCGACGTCCTTGCGGGCGAGTTTAACGACGCCGTCCTTGTCGGGCACGAGATTCAAAACCACCGCGCTCGCATCGGCGAGGAAGTCGAGGTTCGGGCTGCCGCCTTCGGGCGGGATCGGTGCCATCACTGGCGTTCGTGGAGCCGGTGGTTGCGCCATGCTCGGATCCGCCTCGCCGCGGCGGCCGAAGTCTTCGCCGCTTTCAGCAAGCTGCTCGCCCGTCGCGGTCGTACGGATCGCCCACGGGTTCAGCAGCAGCGCCGGCCGGTCCAGCATGTTGCCCGGATACTTCTTTTGCTGCTGGCGGTCGAGCACGTAGCGGTACTCATCCCCGATGTTCCGGCCGGCCAAGTAGACCGACTGGGCGTGGCCGAGGACGGTGCCGGATAGCTCGGCGTCACGCACCGCGCCGAGGTCGGCGAACGCCGAGTACTCCGGCAGGTAGCGCGTCGCGAACACGTGGACGCGGGTGAACGGCGATGGGTTTACGAGGCGAATGGCGATGTCCTCCCGGCTTGGCGTCACGCTCGCAATCTGCACCGGCTTCAGGCCCGGCAGCTCCAGGTGGCGCACCCGGCCCAGGACGTTGTTCTCCACCACGGGGCCGTCGGCGATGCGGACGCGGACCCGCACGCCCACGCGCTTGAGCACCAGGTCATAGTCCCCGGGCACCAGCCCGCGCAATTCGAGCAGGCCGTCCTTGATGGCGAGGGCGTCGAACCGGTCGCTCTTGACGAGGTCGCCGCGCAGTTCGAACAGGGCGACTTCTTCCCGCACCGGGGCGGCGGCCGTGCCGAGGTAGGGCAGGGTGACGGTCTCACCCGCCTTGGCGTGGACGGTGCTGCGGTAGGTGAACTGGTCAGTCGGCAGTTGCCAGACGTGGCCGATGCCCGCCGGGCCGGTCGCATTCACGGTCGTGATGTCCGCCAGCGGCCCGAGGTGAACGCGGCCGGTGGCGTCAGACTTCAGCGTCACCTGGACTGGTTCGCGGTAGTCCCGGTGCTTGATGGCCAGTTGCACCGGCCGGTCCACGCGGGATTCGCCGGTGCGCCCACGCACTTCGATCACGTAGTTGGGGCCGAACTTGGCCAGGTGCAGGTCTTCGATCTTGTCGGTTTTGTCGATGCCGTTCAGGGCGAAGGCTGCGCTGGCGGCGAGGTCCACCTGCCGGTTCAAGCTCAGGCTCTTCACCTTGGCCATCAGCGACACGGACAGGTTCGCGAGCCGCGGCGGCACGCGGAATTCGTGCACCGATTCGCGGTCTTCGAACAGGGCAAAGTTCGGAATCTCGGTGCTCGTCGCAATGCCGTCCATGTCGGTCGCCGTGAGGCGTAGTTTAACTTCCTCCAGTAGCTTCACCGAGACGGGCTGGCCGTTGATGAACACGCCGGGACGCACGACTACCGGGGCAACCTTGGACGTGAGCAGCGCTTCGCGGTCCACGTGGATGCCGGCCGCCAGGCTGTAGTTCTCCGCCTGGTGGTTCAGGTGGTCGAGGCTCGCGAAGTCGCCACGGCTAATGACGATGGGCTTGCGGCCCGGGCTGGTGCTGAACGGGACGAGGGTGGTGCCGTCCTTGTCCGGGTGGAACTCCTGCCCGCCGAGCCAGAGGTTGGCGTCCTTCACCTGCTTGCCCGCGTCGTCCACCACGGTCACAACCTGCCCGGCCGTGCTCATGGTGATGACCGGCCGCAGCCGGCCCTTCCGGATCAGCGCGCGGCTGCTCTTGCCGCTGCCGATGAAGTCGACGACGTAGACGCCCGGCTTGTTGATCTGCGGGAGCGCGAACTTGCGGGCGACGCGCCGCAGGGGCGGCTCGCCGTACGGGTGCACTTGCTCCACCCCGGCGACGAGGCCGTCGAGGTTCAAGTCGGTGTCCACCTCGCGGCTGTACTGGCGGTAGTAGTTCAGGGCATTGACTTCGAACACCTTCACGGTCAGCGTCGGCACGTTCTTCACGTACAGGTTCAGCTCCACCGGCTCGTCCGTGGTGAAGTTCGCCTTGTTGGTGTAGGCGAAGTCGATGTCGATGCGCTCCTTGAGCGCCCGGAAGAGTTCCGGCGGCAGTTGCGAGGCCCACTGCTCCGGCTCGCCCAACCCGTTCTCGATCTTCACCTCGGCGAACAGGTGCCGCAGGTAAACGTCGTTGATGTACGGGGCGAACTCGGCGGCCGAGTCGGCCGTGGCGAGGAAGTGCTTCAGGTAGCTGCGGACCAGCGGCTCGTCCGAATGGATCGGCGGCAGCATGGTGAAGCCGCTGAAGTCGGCGTTCAGGTCGGCCGGGTAGCGCTGGGCGTCGGCCCGTTCGAGCATGGGCCGGGGCATGTAGTGCTGCATGCGCGGCAGCTTCAGATACTCGAGGAAAAGCGCCTTGTCGAAGACGCCTTGGGTGCGGTCGAAGACGAGCCGTTGGTAGAGGATGTTGGCCTTCAGCGCGTTGTGGGCTTGGTTGAGCCGGCGCACAAAGCCGAGCAGGCGGTCGAGGTACGCGCGGGTGACGGCCGGGTCGATCCGCCAGTTCTCGTCCGCGCTCGGGTGGAGCTTGGCCAGCCACGCCTGAACGAACACCGAGTGGTTGAGCAGGTTGGGCCGAAGCTGGAGCAGTTCCTCTAGTTGGGCCAGCGTCATCTGCCGGTGGATGGGGTAGGCCCCGAAGTCCGGGGCGTGCTGCGAGCGCAGGTCCTGGTCCACGAGTTTCGGCAGGTTCGGCACGTCGGGCCGCGTGAGGCGCTGGAGCAGGTTGCGCCGCCGTTCCCAGTCGAGGTTCGCGCCGGCGAGCCAGTCGAGGGCCGAGTCTTCAAAGTTGTCGAGGCTGTTGCCCCAGCGGGCGAACGAGCTCGTCCGCAGCGTCTCCCGCGCGATCAGATTCGGATCCAGCCGCGTCGGCAGGTTCGGCGCTTCACCGGGGATGATGCGTTCGTGGTCGAACCGCAGGCCCAGCTTGTTCTTCAGGTAGTCGAGCGACCGCTGCGGGTTGCGCTCGTAAGCGAGCAAGGCGTGGCGGGTTTGAATCTCGATGAGGCGTGGCGTCTGCCCGAACCGTTCGAGCCAGGGCCGGGTCATCTCCTCGGCCTTCTCGTACTGCTCGGTGTTGAGGAAGTGCAAGCAGTGGTAGTAGTAGTAGTCTTCGGTGCCCGGAATGAGCTGCCGAAGGGAGTTCGTCCGATCCTTCGCGAGGGCGAACTCTTCGACGTAGCCCACCTCGCCGGCCATTGCCGTGGAGGCGATCAGGACGGCCCAGGCCAACCAGACAATCTTTGTCTTCATCGCAAAACCTCTGGCCAGACGATAGCGGGGAATAATCACAAACGCCGCCGATTGGGACGGCACAGGGACTCAAGCCGGGTCCTTCGGTTCCCCTCCCAGTCAGCGGGGAAATGGGGGCGTGGCCCGGCGGTTAGCGGCTGCGTCAGCCATCTTAGCACACCCTCGAAAGACCAGGGTAAGTCGTTTCCTATTGGCATAGGTCGGGCGCAGCCCTAGGCCGCCGCACGTAGCGGCCCCGCGGGCGGCGCGGTACGATGCGGCCTTCCGGAGGACGCGATGAGGCGTTGGCTGACGAGGCCGTTCGTCTGGGCCTGGCGGGCCGTCGGGCTGAAATGGCTGCCGGCCCGCGCGCGCCTCCCCGTCGCACTCGCCCTCCTGTACGCCTGCGGCGCGGGTCTGCTCTGGAAGGTACTGCCGCCCTGGCCAACGCTGGCGTTGCATAACGAGCAGTGTGACAACAACATGGTCTGGCCCGCGGCCGACGGGCAGACGTTTCTCATACTCAGAGAACCCCCTGTCCAGACCACGCCAAACCACAGCCCCGATGCCAGCTACGCGGTGTGGACGGCAGCAGGTGGGCTGCGTTTCCTCGACGTGAAGCTCAGGGGCGACGTCCTCACCGCCGGACTATCGCCGCGCGGTTCGTTCGCGGTGGGCTGTAGGTGGCCCGTCGACATCGAATCGTCCACCGAACCGCCCTTCCCGTCCGAGCACCACGTCTCCGTTGTTGACACACACACCGGGCGCGAGTTGTTCCGCGCACCATCGAGCAGGCCCAGAATGCCTGCCACGGTGGCTCCCTTTTCACCCTTCGCACTCGCCAGCTTCACGCCAGACGAAAAGACGCTGGCGGTGGCAGCCGGCAAGGAGGACGAACCCGCGGTGGTGCTGTGGGACGTGGCATCGCGGAGTGTGCGGGCCATATGCAAGGGGGCCAGTTTGCCGCTCGCTTTCAGCCCCGACGGCACCATGCTGGCGACGGGGACCGGGCCGAATGGCAAGGCATTGCAACTCTGGGACACCGCGACCGGCAAGCCGCTGGCGGCGACGGCCGATTCGATGCGGCATATCAGGACCATGCCGGCGGTGTTCGCCCCGGACGGCAAGACGGTGAGCCAACTCGGCATCTACGTGGACGCCGAGGAGCGGATCATGGATTGGTTCTGGGCGGGCGAGCGGCACTACGACGTGGCCACGGGGAAGGAATTGCCCCGCGCCGGTGGCGTGAGGTTTCGGATGCGTGACAGCCTGGTGACACTAACGCCGGGGTTCATCGTCGTCGTCACCGGCCGGCAACTGGAGGTGTTCCACGCGGCGACGGGCAAGCGGGTGGCCGTCGCGGCCGACCGGCAGCCATTCCTGGTCCTCGGCGGCACGGAGGAGTGGGGTACCATGCCCCGGCCGATGATGGGCCTGGGAAACAACCGCATCGGGTTGTGGTACGTCAGCGGGGCGGCTGACGGCAGCGCCGTGGCCGTCAGCAGCGTGGACCCCACGCCGCCCCAGCCGTGGCGCACCGGCTGGGCGTGGCTGGACGAGCAGTTGACCCCGGTTCACCGCTATTTCCATCGGCCGAGCGACTTCCCGACCCTGACCACCGTGTACGACCGCGACGGGGCGTTACTCGGCGAAGTCCGCAACTGGCGGACCGCGGGCCTGCTGGCGAACGGCCGGCAGTTGCTGACCGTCTCCGGCGACTCCACCCAGGGCCTGTCCGTGTGGGAAGTGCCGATCCGCCCGCCCTGGCCCCATGTCCTCGGCGGGGCTGCCATCTCGCCAGGGGTGTTTGTGTCGCTGATTTGGCTAGGACGGTTGTGGCGGCAGAGGCGCGCACCGGTGGGCGCGGCGTAGGGGGGGGCGACGATGCAGCGTGTGGTCTCTGTGCTTCGACAGCGCTGGCTACGAAGGGGGACCTACTCGGGTGCTGCGTCGGCAGGTGGCCACCATTACCCGGAGCGAGTGATATGACCCTCACCGCGTCTGCACTACGGGAAGGGTCTTCTCCCATTGGGCCAAGGCGCTTCGTAGTTGGGCTACGACCTCGGGATGGCGAATGGCCAGATTCGTCCGTTCCCCGGCATCCCGCTCCAGGTCGAAGAGGAGCTCGAGCCGACGATCCGCCACATACTTCCACTTGCCGCGGCGCACGGCTTTCTGACCAGTCTTTTCCCCCGGCAGCGCCAGCCTCCAAAAAAAGGCCCGCTCCCGCGGCGGACTCGTGCCCGCCAGGATCGGCATGACGTCTTCGCCGTCCAACGGCGGGTCGGCGAGTGGCTTCGCGCTGGCGGCGGCGAGGATGGACGCCGTCAGGTCGGTGGTGATCACGGGCTGCGCCGAGAGCCGGCGGGCGGGGATGACCGCCGGCCAACGGACAATCGTCGGCACGCGGATCCCCCCTTCCCACAGCGTGTACTTGCCGTGAAAAAGCGGGCCGTTGTCGGAGAGCCGCTCGCCGCCGTTGTCGCTGCAGAAGATCACGAGCGTATCCCGCTCTAGGTCGTTGGCTCTTAGCGCTTCCAGGATCTTGCCGATCCCTGCATCCAGGTGCTCCACCATCTTGACGTACTCGGCCCGCGTTCCAGTCGCCGGCCCGTACGAATCCTTGCCGCGAATGTCCTTCGGCGCCCCCGGCGGTTGGAACGGCCAGTGGGGCGCGTTGTAAGCCACCTCCAAGAAGAACGGCTGCTTCACCTTCCTCCCGATGAAGGCGACGGCCCGATCCGTAATGAGATCGGTGAGGTAGCCGTCCCGTTGAATCGGTCTGGCGTTCTCGTACAGGCCCGGTTCGCCGTTCGCTTCCTTGTGCGAATAGTAGTCCAGATCGGCCGCAAGGAAGCCGAAGAACTCGTCGAAGCCGTGCGCGTTCGGCCCCCACGGTTCCTTGTAGCCGAGGTGCCACTTGCCCAGGAGTGCCGTGCGGTAGCCGGCCTGCTTGAGTCGCCTGGGCAGGCTCGCCCCGCTTGCCGGCAGTCCGAAGTCTTTCTGTCCGTAGTCGATCACCCACTCGAAGCCGGCCCGCTGCGGATACCGGCCGGTGATCAAGGCGGCCCGCGTCGGCGAGCAGACGGCGGCGTTCGCGTAGGCGTCCGTCAGGCGTACACCTTGTTCGGCCAGCCGGTCGAGGTGTGGCGTGCGAATGTCCTTCGCGCCGTAGCAGCCGAGGTCACCGTAGCCCAGGTCATCCGCCAGGATCACCAAGATGTTGGGTCGCCGGGGCGGTGGCCGATCGCCGGCGCGGGCGGGTTGCGGCACGATGACCATGATGGTGAGCGTGAGGCACACGGAAAAGTTCATCGGTCGCATTGTTCGTGCTCCGCGCAGGACAGCGGCCCGCTTCAACGCCAGTCGGTTCATTGGCCGCTCTGGCGCCCGTGGAAGGGGCGACGCGCGGCAACGACTCCTGCGCTCAGCCCAGTTCATGGCACGTGAGTCGCTGGCAAACGGCGGTTTGGAAACTACTACCCCTTCCCCTCGGAATTTGCCCCGAACTCCGCCCTGCCCGCAGCCCCATTCTCGCCCTGGACCTGGGCAAATACAAGGCGGACGGTTCATAGGGGCAAGGTCAGACATCCGGCCGAACTCCGCTTCCGCGTCGTCGGGGTGTGGACCGGTGCCGGGTGTTGTGAATTTCCCATAGCGAAGGCCGCGGACCTGGCTATGGGTAAGTCTGGTGTTACCACCAGCAGAATAGGCAGACTCATGAATCGTTGTACGTGGGCAGTGGTCGTGGCAAGCCTCAGCAATTCCCGTGTTGCCGCCCTTGACGGCTCGTCAAGACTGCCTCTGCTAGGCTAAGTCACGTTGCCAAGAACTTCGGTAGATGAGAACGCAATTCGCGAATCTCCTTCGCTTCACGCCCGCTTGCGACAACCGTGTGCCCAGGACAAGGGCACGTCAGCCCGTGCCCGGTCAAAGGTCGGCCCCGTCGTCTCACCTTTTTGCACTTTCCTGAGACGAATCGCGCGCCGATGGCGCATGAGGTCCCGATTCGGGACCGCCACACACCAAACACCCGACCCAAGGGAGCCAATCATGACGCAAGTCGCTACCAAACAGCCCGTTCAGACCAAGTCGGCCAAGCCGCTACCCACGCCGCCTTCTCCAACTTCTCTGGGCGACTTCGTCGTGGCCCTTTGGAACATTCACAACCGGGACAGTAACTTCAAGCTTAGCTCCGCCCAGCGGATTCGGACCCTGGACCAGGCCTTGAAAATGTGTCAAGACTATGTTGACGCGCACGACGTCCAGGCAGACAACGCTTTTCATGCGATTTTCCTGCTCCCGGAGTACTACTTCTCCAAGCAGACGGACGGCCCGCGTGGTGCCATGTCCGAAGAAGAAGCGATCATGACCCGGAAAGCGCTGCTCGTGCTGAGTAAGAAGTACCCGAAAATTCTAATCGTTCCCGGGACGATCCACTATCACGAACTGATGACGGAGGACGCCAAGCGGGAAGCGGGCTACCAGCTGCTGCTCGCCGCCAAGCAGCGGGTGGAACGCCAAACGGCGGGGTTCAATCGCTACGTCGCCGTCCAACAAGCGTCGATTGGTGTGCCGGCGAACTCGAAGCTCCCGAAACCGCAGTTGAAGCCGTCGAAGGTCCTGAACGCCACGATGAGCCACGGGCCGACCGGCGGCTTTTCCAAGGTGCCCAGCATCAATGAACTGGCCGATTCCCTGGTGGCCGGCACGGCCACTAGGCGGGTGCGCAATGCGACCTACCTGTTCCTGGGGGGCGAAATCTACGGCCAGTACGACAAGCAAGCCGATTTCTACGAAGCCCTGTCGCATAGCCCGGACAAGATGATGTTCATCCCCGGCACACAGGACCAGTGCCCGCAGATCGGCAACGGTCAGCGTAAGCACCGGTTCGGCCTGGAGATTTGCGCCGACCACGCCAACGGCATCCTGAAGGACCGCAACCCGGACAAGCTGCACTTCCATCTTGTGGTGTCGGACGCCGTGAAATCCGAACCGGCGTTCATGGCCATGGCCAAGGGAGGCTACTTCCTGCACGCCTCCACGAACCCGAACGAGTGCCGGGTGTTCCGCCATGAACTGAGCGGCATGCTCAATGAACTAACCGGCACCCTGCCGTGGGAGACCCTCGAACACGGCCCGGGCAAGCAGGGTTCCGGCAACCTGTATATGTGCCCGCTGCCGCTTCCGAAGCCGTAGGCACGCGCCGGTAAGCCCTGCAGTCGCCGGCGCCGCCGGCTATAATCAGACTGCATGAGCGACGTCACCCAGATCCTGAACGACATGGCCCAGGGCGACCCCCATGCCGCCGCCCGGCTGCTTCATCAACTTTACGACGACCTGCGCCACCTCGCCGCCCAGAAACTCGCGCACGAGCGGCCGGGGCAGACGCTCCAACCGACGGCCCTGGTTCATGAGGCCTATCTGCGCCTGGTCGGTGACGGGCAGGGGCAGTCCTGGGAAAACCGTCGGCACTTCTTCGCCGCGGCGGCCGAGGCCATGCGCCGCATCCTGGTTGAAAGCGCCCGGCGAAAGAAGCGCACCAAACGCGGCGGCGCGTTGCAGCGCGTGAACACCGCCGCCGAACCGGCCGTGCAGGCACCCCTGCCGCCCGACGAGATACTCGCGCTGGACGAGGCCCTCACAAACCTTGCCGAACAGGACGCGGACGCGGCCCGCATTGTCCAGCTCCGCTTCTTCGCGGGCCTGCCACTGGAAGAGGTGGCCGACGTGGTCGGCCTTTCCCGCGCGACCGTGTATCGCCTTTGGAGTTTCGCCCGCGTGTGGCTTCGCTCGACGATGACTGTCGACGGTGAAGACGCGCCAGGGCGTGACGATCCATGATTCTCTCTGACGGACCGTGATCCCGAGCGGCACCTGGCGAAGCCCACGGGCAGCCGCCGGTGGGTTTGGCTTGACGTCGCGCGGGCTCCGAATCCAACAAGGGCATCTGCGGTCCTCGCCCCAGTTACGAGTGTCATCCCATGCCGCCACCGCTCGACAACGTGAAAGCCGTCTTCCTGAACGCTCTCGACAAGACGGATCCCAATGAACGCTCGGCCTATCTGAACGAAGCCTGCGCCGGCGACGTGTCGCTGCGCCAGCACGTTCAGGAGATGTTGCAACTTCACGATCAGGCCGACCCCGTGTTGGATCAGGTTGCCGCAGACTTCATGAACGTGGAACTGCTGGGCGCTGACGAGGCGGAGCCGCAGGGCGAACAACCCGGTAACATCCTCGCCGGCCGGTACAAGCTACTGGAACGCATCGGCGAAGGCGGCATGGGCACGGTCTGGCTGGCGGAGCAGACCCAACCGGTCCGCCGCCGCGTCGCGATCAAGCTCATTAAACCCGGCATGGACACGCGGGCCGTCCTGGCCCGCTTCGACGCCGAGCGGCAAGCCCTGGCGATGATGGAGCACCCGAACATCGCCAAGGTGCTCGACGGCGGCACCACGGAAGCTGGCCGACCCTTCTTCGTCATGGAGTACGTGAAGGGCGTGCCCATCACGCAGTACTGCGACGAAGCCCGCTTGAGTGTGGACGAGCGCCTGGCCCTCTTCGTACACGTGTGCCAGGCGGTCCAGCACGCCCACCAGAAAGGGATCATCCACCGCGATCTGAAGCCGAACAATGTCCTGGTCTGCCGGTACGAGGGCGTGCCGGTGCCGAAGGTGATCGACTTCGGCCTGGCCAAGGCGCTCAAGGAACAGCTCACGGAGCAGACGCTCTTCACGGCCCACGGCGTCGTCATGGGCACGCCGCTCTACATGAGCCCGGAGCAGGCCGAGTTCAACAACCTGGACATCGACACCCGCTCGGACATTTACGCGCTCGGCGTCATCCTTTACGAGCTGCTCACCGGCACCACGCCGCTCGAGAAGAGCCTGTTCCAGATAGCCGCCGTGCAGGAGATGTTCCGGCTCATCAAGGAGGAAGAGCCGCCGCCGCCCAGCGCGCGGCTGAAGGAAAGCGGCTCCCTGCCCAGCGTCGCGGCCCAGCGCCAGGTGGAACCCCTCAAACTCACGCGGTTGCTCCGCGGCGAGCTGGATTGGATCGTCATGAAGTGTCTGGAGAAGGACCGCGCCCGGCGGTACGACTCGGCGGGCAGCTTCGCGGCGGACATCAACCACTACCTCAGCGGCGAACAGGTGAGCGCTCACCCGCCGAGCCGTAGCTATCGCCTGCGGAAATTCCTCCGCCGGCACCGCGGCCAGGTGATCGCGGCAAGTCTCGTGGTCCTGGCTCTCGTCGCCGGCATCTTCGCGACAACGCTCGGCCTGATTGAGGCCCGCCGGCAGGAAGGCATCGCCCGCCAGCATGAGCAGAACGCCCGGGAACAGGAACGCATCGCCCGCCAGGAACGGGACGACAAAGAAGCCGCGCGTAAGGCCGAAGCGGAGCAGCGCCAGGTCGCCGAGACCAGACTGCGCCAGCTCGAAAAAGGCGTTGACATCCTCGCTTCCATTTTCAAGGAACTTAACCCCACGGAGGAGTTGCTGGGCGGCGACAGCCTGCGCGTCTCCCTGGGCAAGCAGTTGGAGCGGGCCACGCAGGAGCTGAAGGCGGGAGCCTTCGCGGACCCACTCGTGGTCGCCAAGCTGCAGGACAAACTCGGCGCGGCCCTTCACGGACTGGGATACTACGGCAAGGCGGTCAATCTACTGGAGCAGGTCGCCGCCAGCTACACGGCCCACCTCGGCGACGACCACGGAACGACGCTCGAGGCCCGGCAGAACCTGGGCGCCGCCTACCTCGCCGCCGGGCAAACGCGCCGCGCCGTTGACCTGTTCGCGCGGAACGTCCCGCTCCTTTGCGCGCAGGTCGGCAAGAACAGCCCGGTCGCCCTCCGCGCCCGGTCCCAGTATGCCAACGCCCTCGTCGCGGCGCAGCAGTTCGACACCGCCACGGAACAATTGACCGCCGTGGTGGACGACTTCCAGGCGAGCGGCCTGGCCAACACCCGGTCGGGCTTCATTGCCGTCAACATGCTGGCCCATGTCCACATGCGGGCCGACCGCTCCGCGATGGCCATTCCACTCCTGGAGAAGATCCTGCCGGAGTGCGACGCCGTCCTGGGTGCCGACCACCCGGACACGCTCATCATCCGGAACAACCTGGCGATGGCCCTCAAAAACACCGGTGCCGCCGCCCGGGCCGTGCCCCTGTTGCGACGCACCTGTGAGACCTTCGTCGCCAAGTTGGGTGAGGAACACCCGACGACTTTGACGGCCCGCTACAATCTGGTCCAAGCCATGTCCGCCGCCGGGGACGTCCGCGAGGCCGTGCCGATCCTGGAACGGCTCCTCAAGATTCACGAAACCAAAGACGGCCCGCGGCATACCGCGACGCTCACCATCGCCAACGACCTGGGCGTGGCCTACCGGGAGCTGCGCCAACTGGACAAGGCCATCCCCCTTTTGGAGCGGGCGTTGGCGGCGCGGAAGGCGAACCGGCCGGACAACGACGGCGACCATTTCGCCACCGTCCAGGGAAACCTCGCCATGGCCTACGCCATGACCGGGCAACACGACAAGGCCGTCGCACTCGTGGAGCAGCTTGTCACGCTGGCCGAGAAGAAGGCGGACACGAAGCCCGCCACGTTCATCATGCGGCGGAACAAGCTCGTGGACGTACTCTATCTGGCCGGCCAATTGGACCGTGCCCTGCGGTTGGCGGAGGTGAACCTCGCCGACGCGGAAGCCAAGCTGGGCATGGATAGCCAGGAGACGCTCCGGTGCCGGAGCAACCTGGCGATCACCTACCGGCGGACCGGCCAGTCGGCTCGGGCGTTGCCGCTGCTCGAGCGCAACGTCCCCCTCAGCGTCGCCAAGCTAGGCCCTGACCACCCCCATACGGTGATCTACCGCGCCAATCTGGCCTTGGCCCAGCACGACGCCGGCAACCTGACCGCAGCCCTGTCGGCGCTGGAAGCCGCGGTTCAGCAGGGCCGGCGGGTCTTCGGGCCGGACCACCCCGAGACCCTGGACTTCGTGCAATCGTGGTGCGATGCCCTGGTCGATGCAAAGGACGTGGAGCGCGCACTGAAGGAACGGCTCGACGTAGTCACCATCGAACGCCGCCGCGGCAAGGACGACCCGCGCCTGGCCGCGGCCCTCACGATGCTCGGCAAGACCCTCACCGCATCCGGCCGCCCCGCCGAGGCCGAGCCGCCGCTGCGCGAGGCGCTCGCCATCCGACAGAAGGTGGAGCCGGACCTGTGGACGACCTTCTCCACCCAATCGCTGCTCGGCGATGCCCTGCTGGCTCAGAAGAAACCCGCCAACGCGGAACCCCTACTGCGTGCCGGCTACGACGGCATGAAGCAGCGGCTAGCCAAGATCCCGCCTTACCAGAGGCCCCGCGTGACGGAAGCACTGCGGCGGCTCGTCGCGCTCTGTGAAGCACTGGGCAAGCCGGACGAGGCGGCCGCGTGGCGGAAGGAACTGGAGAAGGTGAAGGTTCCGTAGACAGCCAAACGCCGGCCCATCCGTTCCGATGTGAAACGGCTCACCTCCGAGCACGCCGCCAGCATCGCCCTGCGGGCCACTCCGGACCGGTTCCGTCAAGGGCTAGAGGACTTTCCGAGCAGGACGCGCGGGCAGCGCTTCGAGCAGCCGGTTCGTCAGGCTAGTGAAGCGATGACGGGTGACCTGCCCGGATGAGCCTCGGCCGGTCGTCATTCTAAACCGGCACGCCCTAGCTGCTGACGCCGCCTGTCGTGCCTCCGCAGCCCGCTCACAGTTGAGTTCATGAACGTGAGGTTGCCCTGTTCGACTGACCGCTTCGCCGAACAAGGATGATACAACCGGCGACCAAGGCCAGCCCACCCAGGAGCAGGCCATCAACCCCCTCCGACCGTCTGCCCGTGAGGACAAGGCCCAGCCCCAGGAACAGGACGCCTGCTCCGACAGCCAGCCAACCGAGCACCATGCCCAGCGGCCGACCAGAGGGCTCGTGCAGAAGAACTCCGCCGAATGGCTCAACTCACCGACTGCGGCGCGCCACCGGGCATCGCCGGGTTTGGTTCGACCGCATCCCACTGGTGAACTTGTACTACTGCTTGAGGTCGTCCTGTTGGGGGACGGCCATGAGCGTCGCCAACATCGTGGCGACGACGTTCTCCGAACCACCCGTCTGAGCAATGACATCGCCCGTGCAGACCGTCAGCGTCTTTCCCGACCGGACCACGCGCGCCCGCGCGACCAGCCGGTCCCCTTTGGCCGGCCGGAGCAGGTTGATCTTGTACTCGACGGTCAGCACGGCGACGTCGGCCGGCATGAGGCTGAACGCGGCGTACCCACACGCGCTGTCCAAGATCGTGGCGACGATGCCGGCATGAATGAAACCGTGTTG
>JADMIO011409301.1_pt1 | contig 47586 bp, 42 predicted proteins | sample 8958161 | NCBI WGS metagenome assembly JADMIO01 (sample SAMN16585339, study PRJNA669376) | soil metagenome | isolation source: Crop rotation soil | place: USA: Cullars Rotation, Alabama | collected 2011
GCCGCGACTTCAAGTCACGTGAATTCCAAGCTTCGGATCCCACTGTGCTGGAAAGATGCAGGTGAACGAGGATCTCGCCATCGAGGTCGAGGCCGTGAAACTGCCGGAAGACAATCCGGACACCTACTGGACGATGTGAACCAGCGGCGCTCCAGAATTAGCTATTGCGGGCCGAGCACCCAGATTACTGAGCGCACGTTTCCCGGGGGCAGCGCAGCAACGCTGGGCTGCACCGCTTCGCGGTGCACCGCGCGCGGGACACGTGTGTGCCCATTGCCCAAACATTCAGGGCCGACGAGTCGTACGTGGCATCATAGCACTTACTGCTGCTGCGCCCCGGCAGCTCACCCGCTCCATGCCGATCGGCGCATGGGTGCAGCCCGCGAGCGCGCTCACTTCGGTGAGGGTTTGAAAAACCGCAGGTCGGGCGCGGGCTGGTCCTTGCGCGTCGGCATCAGGTATCCATCGACGCTGATGAAGTAGCTTTCGTCCCGAATGGTGACGTGACGATTCTGCTCGTCGCAGATGTCTTCGGGCCAGATCGGATTTTGCCCGCGACGATAGCGCCGCGTCACCGTCCATGGACGGGTAAAGGCATGGTCGATGATGGTGATCTCGTCGTAGAGGACGTCGCGATTGGCTTTGTCGAGAAACAGGCGTTCCTTGACGATGGTCCGGTTGTCCTTGTGCAGCGGCAAGCCGTCGGCGTCGATGGTGCGCGGCCCTTTCAGGTTGCGCGTCTCGACCACAAGCGTGTCGTAGCGCCCGTCGCCGTCTTCATCCACCCATTTGCCGATGGAATGGCCGCGGTAGGTCGGCTTGGCCATCGACGACCAGTCGCGGCCATCGGTATAGATGCGGCGGAATTCAGCCATCTGCTGGATCCACATATATGTGGTCTGCGGGGTGACGATGATCTCCATGGGATCATAGACGATCATCACCCGCGGCATGCCGCCCGGAATGCAGTTCATCTGCGGATTGTAGCTTTCGCCGCCGGCGGCGAGCTCGGCCAGATTGGCTTCGAAGATGGCCTCGTATTCCGGCGTGTAGGGCGCCTGTTGCGGCAGGCCGCGCGGCTTCGTGGTGTCCCACTGCGCGCCGACGCTGCGGACCCACTGACCCTTGAAGTCGGGATATTTCGCATCGTCCCAGGCCGCGGCGTCGCCCGCCCCGACACAAAGCATCGCCGCGACTGCCGCTGCCAGGCTGGACATCCGGTCAAGCATTCGAGTCCTCCCTTTGTCGCCTGGTTGAGATGCTCTCGTCGCGCCCGCTCGGCCCGGTTCATGTCTTCAGGGGCAGGACCGCGATCACTTCCACCTCGATCATGTACTCGGGGTTTGCCAGGCCTGAGACTTGCACGGTCGTGCTCGCCGGCAAGCCGCCCTTGTTGAGATACTTGTCACGGATCTCGCGCAGGATCGGAATTTGCGCCGGAATGTTGGTGAGATAATTATTGGTTTTGACCACGTGCTCAAAACCTGCGCCCACGGAGGCGAGCGCCGTCTTGATATTCTCGTAGACCTGCGTCGCCTGCGTGCGGAAGTCGGCGGACACCTTGCCGCTCGCGTCGGCACCGGTCTGGCCGGCGATGTAGATCGTGCGGTTCGGACCGGTCACCTCGACGACATGGGAATATTGCGCCGGCTTCGACATGCCGTCCGGGTTGAAGAAGCGCGCGTTCGAGGAAGCCTGCGCATCCGCGCGGCTGGCCGCGTTGGCAGCCGCCGCCATGGTGACCGCAGCCGCGACAAAGCCGCGACGCGACGCGATGGGCTCCTCAGGCGTGCATTGCGTCCGTTCGGTGAACTCGGCAGACATGCGACCCTCCTACGCGCTGTGATAATCATGGGCGCGCAAGCCTAGCTTGAATCCGCCCGCAAGGATATGCGCCGGGAGCCTCAGCCGCCGCCGAAGAGGCGCGCCAGCACATCCGTCGCCGTGATCGCGAACAGCACCGTCAGGAAGACAAGGCCCGCCATTGCGGTCAGCCGTATCAACGGCCGTGAGCGGGCGAGTTCCATGAACGCAAACGCCACCAGCACAGCCTTGACGAGCGCGATCAGCGGCCCGGCGAACGTTTTCGCGTGGCTGGGGAGCGGCAGATAAGCCGTCCATAGCGACAGCGCGAGCAGTCCCAGGAGCGCAAGCCAGATCGGGCCATTGCGGCGCCAAAGGGCCCAGGTCTCGTTACGGCGATGATCGGCGTCCGCCTCGTTCATGATCCCCGTCCCGGCAGATAGATCAGCGGATAGGCAAACACCCAGATGATGTCGACGAGATGCCAATAAAGCGCCGTGACCTCGGCTTGCGGATTGCAGCGCAGCGGCAGGCGGCGGAGCGCGCTGAGCAGGGCCAGCCGCGAGACCAGCGCGATCCCGATCGCAAGATGGATCGCGTGCACACCGGTGATGGTCCAGTAGAGACCGAAGAAGATCTGCGCTGCGGGCGCCGGCAGCGCGAAAGCCGGACCCGGCACAAGGTGCTTTTCGATGTCTTCGGCGTATTCGAAGCCCTTCACGACCAGGAAGGCGAGGCCGAGCGCAGCGGTCGCCGCAAGGCACCAAAGGATCAGACGGCGGGATGCGTCCGTACCACTTGCCGCCTGCGACGCGACCGCCATGGTCAGGCTGCTGGTCAACAGGATCGCGGTGTTGAGCGTGCCGTAGAAGACGTTCGTCTCGCGCGCCGCCATCGCAAACGCGTCCGGGTTCTCGATACGCGTCATCGTGTAGGCGAGGAACAGCGCGCCGAAGAACAGGACCTCGCTCGCAAGGAAGGCCCAGATGCCGAAGGTCGCGCCCTCGCGCTGGCGCGCGAGCGCATCCCACGGCTTCCGCAGGAGCGCGTCGTCGCCGATGGTCCGCGCGTCGCTCACTGCAGGTCACGAACGTTTTGCGGCTGCACGGGAGGTCCGATCTCGGGCGAGAGGCCGACCGGATGGTAATCGTAAGGTCCCACGTCCACCCGAGGCTGGACTTCGAAATTCTCCTCCGGGGGCGGCGAGGGTGTGCTCCATTCAAGCCCGGTGGCACCCCAGGGATTGCGTCCTGCGCGTGCGCCGAAGACCAGCGACCACAACAGATAGCCGAGCGGCAGCAGATAGGCGGCGCCGAGGATGGCGGCGCCCGAGGACGACATCACGTTCCAGATCTGAAATTCGGGCGGATAAGTATGATACCGGCGCGGCATGCCGAGGTAGCCGGCGATGAATTGGGGAAAGAACGTCAGGTTGAATCCGAAATACATCAGGATCGCTGCGAAACGCGCCCAGGCTTCCGGATACATCCGCCCCGTCGCCTTGGGCCACCAGAAATGCAGGCCGGCAAAAAACGCCGAAACCGTGCCGCCCACCATGATGTAATGGAAATGGGCGACGACGAAATACGTGTCGGTGAGATACACATCGACCGGAATGGAAGCCAGGAACAGGCCGGACAGGCCTCCGGTCGTGAACAGGCCGACGAAACCCAATGCATAAAGCATCGGCGAATCGAAGGCGATCTGGCCGCGGTAGAGCGAGGCCGTCCAGTTGAAGACCTTGATCGCCGAAGGGACCGCGATGACGAACGACAGGAACGAGAAGATCAGGCTCGCCAGCGGCGATTGGCCCGACACGAACATGTGGTGGCCCCACACGAAGAAGCCGATGCCCGCAATGCCGATCAGGGCATAGACCATGAAGTTGTAGCCGAAGATGCGCCGGCGCGCGAAGCAGGGAATGATTTCCGAGACCACGCCCATGGCGGGCAGCACCATGATGTAGACCGCCGGGTGCGAGTAGAACCAGAACAGGTGCTGGAACAGGATCGGGTCGCCGCCGTGCGCGACATCGAAAATCGGCAGGCCGAACCAGCGCTCCGCCATGACGAGCAAGAGCGAAATCGCCAGCACCGGGGTGGCGAGCACGATGATGAGGCTCGTCGCATAGATCGCCCAGACGAAGAGCGGCAGCCGGAACCAGGTCATGCCCGGACAGCGCAGCATGTGCGTGGTGGCGATGAAGTTCACGCCCGAGGCGATGCTGGAGAAGCCGACCAGGAACACGCCGGCGGCGGCGGTCAGCACGTGCGTGTTGGAGGCGAACGTCGAATAGGGCGTGTAGAAGGTCCAGCCCGTGTCCACGCCACCGGCCAGCAAGGTGTAGATCGTCAGCAGGCCGGCGACGCTCATCAGGTAGAAGCTGAACAGGTTGAGCCGGGGAAAGGCGACGTCCTTGGCCCCGATCATCAGCGGCAGCAGGAAATTGCCCATCGTGTTCGGGATAGACGGCACCAGGAAGAACCAGACCATGACGATGCCGTGGAACGAGAACAGCTTGTTGTAGGTGTCAGAGGTGACGAAATATCCGTCCGGGACGAACAGTTCGAGCCGCACGATGGTGATCGCGGCCCCCGCCAGGAAGAAGAACAGCGTGATGGCGATCGCAAACAGGATGGCGATGCGCTTGTGATCGGTGGTGGTGAGCCAGGAGCCGAGCGTCTTGCCGACGCTCAGGTAATCGGGCCGCGGTGCAAGCGGAAGCTCGCCCGCGAGCGTGAAGTCGGTCATGGCGCGCCCTCCGGAGTGCGCAGCGATTTGATGTAGGCGACGAGACTTTGGATTTCACCGTCGTCGAGCACGCCGGCAAAGCTCGGCATGATCGGCTCATAGCCGGCGACGATGTCGCGCCGCGGCTGCAGGATCGAATCGCGGATATAGGCGTCGTCGGCCAAGACGCTGCGGCCGTCCTGCAACGGAACGGTTCGGCCATAGAGGCCCGCGAGCGACGGCGCGTGCACCTTGGAGGCGGCTGCGTGACAGCCGGAGCAGCCGCGGGAAATGAACAGAGCTGCGCCCGCACGCGGTAGGTCGTCTGCCTCCGGCTGCGCGACCGACCAGGCGGCGTAATCCTCCGGCGACAAGACCACGATCTTTCCGCGCATGGCGGAATGATCGGTGCCGCAATATTCGGCGCAGAGGAGCCCGAATGTGCCGAGCTTGGTTGCCTGGAACCAGAGCTGGGTCGGTGCGTCACGGCCGGGCAGCACGTCCTGCTTGATCCGAAACGCCGGCACGAAGAACGAATGAATGACGTCCTGCGACTCCATCAAGAGCCTTACCGGCTTTCCGATCGGAACATGCAGGGAATTGATCTCGCGCGCGCCGCTCGGATGTTGCGTCTTCCACATCCATTGCTTCGCCAGCACGTGGATTTCGAGCGCGTCGGCGGGCGGCACCAGGCCCGCCACGTTGGTCGAAGCCGCCCACCAGAAGATAAAGAGGAAGAGGAGGAACGTCGCAGATGTCCAGCCGATCTCGACTTCCCGGGTCACCAATTCGGGCAACCGACCCCGCGTGGCGCTCGAGCCGCGCCGGTACCGGATCGCGAAAACGAACACCAGTCCGAACACGATCAGCGTGATCAACACGGAAAGCGCCAACAGCACAAAGAAGATGCGGTCGACAATGTCGGCCTGCACCGCGGCGGCGAGCGGCATGATGCTCACATCGAACCTTCCTGCTGCCGCCTGCGCCAGGACAAAAGGCCGATCGCGCCCGCGAGGAGGAGAATGGTGGCCGCTGCCGCAAGCTGCAGCACGCGCATGATGGATGGCGTGTAGATGCCGTGCACCGGATCGAAGCCATAGCAAAGAAGGCCGATGCGTCCGAGCACGCCGCCGATGCGGCCCTCCCCGGCCTCGATGAGGGCGAGGCGCAAATCGGTGGCATCGAGCGCAAGGCTCGAGAGCGCGCGGGCGATGCGGCCGTCGGCCGTGAGCGCGATCGCGCCGGTCGGGTGCGCGAACGCCTCGTTGGCCGCATCATAGGTGTAGCGGTAGCCGATCGCAGCCGTGAGCGCGCCGACCGCATCGGCATCGCCGGTCAGCGCCGCGGTGGCCGCCTCCAGCGCCGGATCGCCGATGCGCGCTTGCGCAAAGGCGCGAGCACTCTCGCCGGCGTCCCGTGGATTGAGGCCAACGAGGACGAGGCGGTAATCGGCGCCCGGCCGCAATCCACTCTGCGCCAGCGCGCCCACAACGATGGCGAGCGCCGGACCGCAGGTGACGCGGCATTCATAGTCGACCGGAAGAAGCAGCGCGGGCTTTCCGCCGAGCGCCTGCCCCAGGGTTTGCTGGCGGTCTTCGGCGTCCCGGAAAACAATGCCGAGCGGCACGGTCGCGCCAGCCGCGGGCGTGAACCCGACCGCCGCGATGTCGGCTTCGGTAAGCGCAGCGCTGGCCGGTCCGGCGAGCAGCATGAACGCCACGGCAAGCATCGTCCTCATGGCGGGCCACCGCCGTTTCGGCCAGTCTCCGGCGGGGAAGATTCAAGCGGATCGAGCGCGCCAGCGCCGCGCCCGACGATGAGCTCGGCTGCCCGGTCGATCGGGATGCGAATGACGCCGCGGTCGCGGTCGACCCATTCGTAGGCCGAGAGTCGTTGCCGCTGCTCGGCCTCCGCGCGGGCCCGCTCGCGGGGTGCGTCGAACTCGAGCCGCGGCTGCGGAAACTGGCGCGGCGCGGTTATCAGCGCGCCCCGTACCTGCGATCCGAGATAGAAATAGAGGCCCGTACCGGAGGCGGCCACCAGCGCGAGGAAGCCGAAAGTGACGGCCAGGACGCGGCGGCCGGCAACGGCCGGTGTCTCGGGCGCGAGCTGATCCGTCATGGGCGGGGCAGGATGCGGCCGCACGTGCGCACTACGACGCGGCGCCATTTTGCGATTGAGGATCGCGCTCGCCAAAGCCACCAGCACGCCGAGCACGCCACCCCAGAGAAGCTCACTTGCGACCGCATGCGCGCGGTGACGTGGGATTGCCGTGCCGCGCGCGTCCGTGGTTTCGCCTTGGCCGGCAAGTTGCATCAGACCGATGCTTGCGAGCGCGCCGAGCGCGATGAGGGAAGCGATGGCGCCAATCAGCACGCGTGCCTGGTCGGTGAATGCCGGAACGAGCAGCCAGGCGGTGTGCAGGCACACCGCCGCAAGCGCCAGCACGGCAGCGCATCGGACAGCCATTTGGCTCCGACGCGCGTCCTCCACCAGAAGGAGCGCTATGGCCGCTGCCGCCAGCAAGATCGACACCACGATCGCGAGCGGCCAGCCGTCACTGCCGCGCGCCAGATACCAGGCGGCCTTCGCGGGAAGATCGCCGTACCAATCGACGATGAAGGTCATCAGCCCCAAGTAGACGACGCCCAGGATCGTAGCGATCAGGTACGCGGCGATCTGCCGGACGGCCGCACGCGGCAGCCCGGCCGGGGCGAGCAAGGCAGCCAACGCCAGCGCGGTCAGGAGCTGCTGGATCGCCGTCATCGCCGCAAAGGCGCTCGAGACGTAGCCGGGCGCGAGCGACAGAAACCAGTCGGTGGCGACGCTGCCGATCGTCGCGACATAGAAAATAAGCCCGAGCGCGGCAAGGAGGCGTCCCCCCTGTCCACGCCCGAACGCCAGTGCGAGCAGCGACCAGCCGATCAGGGCGATACCTGCCCGCAAGAGGAACAGGGTCGGGTTGAGGTACCCGCGTGCGATGCTCGGCGCGATGGCACCCGGATCATTGGCCCACGGATAGATGTCCGGCAACGCAAGCGCGATGGGAACGAAGGCCAGCACCAACCCCGGGATGAGTAGTGCAGTGGGGCGCAGCACGGGCGCGAGCGCCTCGCCCCACGTCCCACCCGTCAAGCGGTGGATCATCAGCAGCACCAGGCTGCCGACGCAAAAATCGCTGCCGATCGAGAACGCCACAAGCCAGCCGCGCCCGAGCGCTTGCGGGGAGGCGAGGAGCAATGCGACGAGCAACGCCGCGACCGCGAGCGCGGCCGCTGCGGCCTGCCGCTTGAAGTTGGTCGAGGCGCCGCTCACGGCAGCTTCTCCCGCGCATCCGGAACGTCGGCGAGCCGCGCATTTTGTGAAAGCTGCAGGGCGCGGATATAGGCGGCGATGGCCCAGCGATCGGCAGGTGAAACCCGCGCGGCGTAGGAGTACATGACGCCGTAGCCGTTCGCGATCACGTCGACGAAATGCCGGGCGTCCGCGGTGCGCAACGCTTGCGAATGATAGCTCGGCGGCCGGGGGAAGCCGCGGCGGACGATCGTTCCGTCGCCGCTGCCGTCGAACCCATGGCAGGGCGCGCAGTAGATGTCGTAGCGTTCATGCCCGCGCGCGAGTAACGCCGGCGTGACCTCGGGTGGCGTCGTCTCGGCGACTGCATCGGCGTCGGCTTGCGCGACGACTCCATCTGGCAGGGCGCGCGCAGCGGCGCCGTCCGACCAGAGGTCCGCCGCGGTCAAGGTGCCGAAGCGCTTTTGCGAGCTCATGGACAAGTCGCAGGCTGCGAGCAGCGGCATCGCCAGCATGACAGCGAAGAGGCGCGCCAGGCTCATGGGTCCCACACCTGCGTGACCACAAGCGCGCCGGCATCTTCCAACACGTGCCGAAGGTGGACGCCGTCGGCGGTGCTGTCCGTCTCGGCGAGAATGAAAAACCGGTCCTGCGTCGCGCGCTCGAAGCCCGACACCCCGAACAGCGGATCATGCAGGCGAGGCAGCCCACACCGCCAGAGGAATACGGCGACACCGGCGACGGCCGCCAGGAACACGCCGACTTCGAACGGCACAAGCAGGAACACCGGCCAGGAGTGCAGCGGGCGGCCGCCGGAATCGAACGGATAGGCCACGACCGCGCTGTACCATTGCACCGCATACGCGAATGCCGCCGAAGCCAGGCCCACGCAGAGCATGAGCGGGCGAATACCCGAACGCACCGGCGTCATTGCCGCATTCACTTCGTCGACAGGGAATGGGGTGAAGGCTTCGGCGACGCGGTAATGAGCCGAATGCACCGTGCGGATGCCACGAACGAGCCGGTCGGAATCGGCGAACTCCGCGAGGAGGCGTACGCTCATGCGACACCCTCCTGGTGAGCCAGCCTGCGCACCTCGAACATCGAGACGGCCGGCACCATGCGCATGAAGCAGAGCAGCAGGAACACGAACAGCCCGAGCGGACAGAACAGCAGCAGCCAATCGAGCGCGCTCGGTTGGAATACGCGCCACAGCGGCGCTGCGTAGCCGTGCGAAAGCGTATTCCAGACGATGAGGACGCGCTCGATCCACATTCCAACGAGAATGAGGGACGCTATGCCCACAAGCGCCGGAATGCTCCGCCGAACATGACTCCACCAGAGCGCCTGCGGGGCGACGCAATTGCAGAAAAGCTGCGTCCAGTAGAGCGGAGCGTAATCGCCGGTGAACATGTAGGCGACGAGCGAACGCTCCACCGCGTCGCCCGAATACCAGGCCGCGAACCATTCGGTCGCGTAGGACGCGAGCATCAGGAAGGCGGCGGCAAGGATGACCTTGGCCATGGCGTCGAAGTGATCGACGGTGATGATGGTTTCCAGCCGCAGGCTCCAGCGCACGACCGCGGTCAGCAACAGCACCATGGCAAAGCCGGAGAACAGCGCGCCGACGACGAAGTAGGGCGGGAAGATGCTTTCCTGCCATCCGGGCATGAGACTCGCCGCAAAGTCGAGCCCGACGATGGAATGCACGGACACGACGAGCGGCGTCGCGATGGCGGCAAGCGTCGTGTGCAGTCTGCGGTAGAGCCGCCACTGCCGCGACGAGCCGTTCCAGCCGAGCGCAAAGGCCCCATAGACGATCTGGCTTCCGCGGCGCTGCGCCCGGTCTCGCATGGTAGCGAGATCGGGGATGAGGCCGACGTATAGAAAAAGCGCCGAGAACAAAAGGTAGCTCAGGATCGCCCAGAAATCCCATACCAACGCGCTGCGCCACTGCGGCCAGAGCGCCATCGTGTTCGGATAGGGAGTGAGCCAGTAGAAATACATCGGCCGGCCGAGGTGAATGATCGGGTACACGCCCGAGATGGCGACCGCGAACAGCGTCATGCTCTCGGCAAAACGGTTGATCGAGCTCCGCCACGCCTGCTCGGTCAGCACCAGAATGGACGAGATCAGCGTGCCGCCGCTCGCGATCGCCACCCACCAGACGTAGTTCGCGATCGGAAAGCCCCACACCACCGTCGTGTTCACGCCCCAAAGTCCGATGCCGACGACGAACAGGTAGGCAATCGCCCCGAACGTCAGCAGCACGAAGACAAAGCTGATGCCCGCCGCGATCCACCAGCGGCCTCCGGCACGGGAGAGAACCGGATCGGCAATCAGCGCAGTGATCTCGCCGTCGCTTGCGCGCTCGGCCGCGATCCAGCGCTGTTGCGGCGCGCGCTCGGTCATGCGCCGCCCTCGGCTGCCGGATTGGGATTGTGCAGGCGGGCCAGATAGGTCGTGCGCGGACGCGTGTCGAGATGGCCGAGCAGCGCATAGTGGCGGGCGTCGCGCTTGCGCTCATTTACCGCGGCATTCGCCTGCGTGAGGTCGCCGAACACGATGGCACGCGTCGGACAGGCGTCCTGGCAGGCGGTGGTGACTTCATCGTCGCGGAGAGTCCGGTGCTCGCGCTCGCCGGCCCTGCGGGCGGCGCTGATCCGCTGGACGCAATAGGTGCATTTCTCCATGACGCCGCGGGCGCGGACCGTCACCTCCGGATTCTTCTGCGCCTTGTAGGTCTCGAAGCCGAGATTGGCGTATTCCTGGCCGTCGGCGTAGCCGAAGAAATTGAACCGGCGCACCTTGTAGGGGCAGTTGGCCTGGCAGAAGCGCGTGCCGATGCAGCGGTTGTAGACCTGGACGTTGAGGCCTTCGCCGTCATGCACGGATGCGGCGACAGGGCAGACCGGTTCGCACGGCGCATGCTCGCAATGCATGCAGGGCACCGGCTGGAAGCCGGGGCGCGGACGCTCGGCCGTGCCGTGGTCGTAGACGTCGACGCGCAGCCAATGCATCTGCCGGCCACGAGCGACTTCTTCCGGCCCGACCACCGGCACGCTGTTCTCCGCCTGGCAGGCCACCACGCAGGCGTTGCAGCCAATGCACAATGACGTGTCGATCGTCATAGCCCAGGCGTGTTCCGCAGCAGGCAGCGGCCGGTCCGGCAGCAGCGACGGCAACGGCGCGGTTTGCTCCACGGACTTGGCACCCTGTGGGAGCGTTGCCGGCCCCAGTATCGGGAAGCGTGCTTGCAGCTCGTCCGGCGCGAGTTCCTGACCGCTCCGCACTCTGTTCTGTGTGATCAGTATCTCACCGCGGCGGCCGGTCTTCTGCAGCACGATGTTGCGCAGAACCCAGGGACTGTCCGCGTGCCGCAGCGCATAGGCGTTAGCGCCCACGCGGTTTCCGATCGCGCCCGCGCGCGAGCGCCCGTACCCCAAAGTCAAGCTCGCCACGCCGTCGGCAACACCGGCCTCGATCTCTATTGAAGCTTCCGCGCTCAACGCTCCCGCCTGCACGCGGACAATGTCACCACGTTGCAGCCCAAGCCGGCGCGCCTGCGCAGGACCGAGCCCCACCGCATTGCCCCAGACCTGCTTGGTCAGCGGCTTCGGCAGTTCCTGCAGCCACGCATTGTTGGCGTAACTGCCGTCCCAGGTGCAGGCATCGGGCCGCAGCACGAGCGCGAGGCCCTCCGGCGGCGGCAGAGCATCCGGGATCGTCGGGAGTTGTGGCGCGTCAAGCTCGAGCTTTGCGGCGGCGCTGTCCGGCACCACGCCGGCGCGCAGCGCGGCCGTCCACCAGGCCTCGAAGTCGCCGCTGGCCAGCGGCATCCAGGTCTCGCGCACAAGCTCATACGCGCGTTGCTCTGATTGGTCGAGCAGCGCCGCCATGATTTCATGGACGGTACGGCTGCCATAGAGCGGCCGGATGAGTGGCTGGATAATGCTTGCGGTGCCGTCGGTCGCCCGGATATCGGACCAGCTTTCCAGCGGATGTGAAAGCGGGACGTGCCAGTTGCATCGGGCCGCCGTCTCGTCGGCGTAGCGGCCGACGTGCAGGCGCAACGGAGCTTTCGCCAGCGCGGCCGCGAAATTCAGATCGGCCGGCGCCGTATAAACCGGGTTGGTATCGAGGATCACGAGTGTCTGCACGGCACCGGCGTCGAGATCGCGCGCGAGCGCTTCGAGCGATGCCGGCTCGCGGCCGTCCGGATGGTCGACGGGCGCGATGAGATCGAGGGGAGCCTCGAGCCTTGCGTTGATCCAGTGAACGAGCGCGTGGCTCGGTGCCGACAGGGTGTCGCCGCCGAGCACCAGCGCATGGCCTTTGCGGGCTTGCAGATCGGCCGCCGCCGCTTCGACGAGGTGCGCGGCCTCCTGCGGCAGCGCGGCGGCGCGAAGGCCCGCGCCGAGCGCATTGGCGAGCGCCAGCGCGGCTTCCTCGACGAGATGCGGCGCCAAGGCCACGCGATGGTCCGCCTGTGCGCCCGTGAGCGTCGGAGCGGTCTCCAGCGCATACACGCGTGACATGGTCGCCGCGCCATCGCCCGCGTCCCGCGCGCGCGCGGTTCGTCCTGGGCCAAACGTTCGGGCGTTGCGGACCTGATCGGGACCGGGACCGATCGGATCGGCATCGAGCGTGACGATGACTTCGGCCCCGCGCAGCCGCGGCAGAATCGACACCGGTCGGCCGAAGGCGATCTCGGCGCCCCGACGGGCCGCCTCACCGTCGATCGGCTCATGTGCATGCCAGATGGCTTTCGGATACCGGGCGAGGAGATCGCCGAGCTGGCGCGCCAACGTCGGCGAAGTCACCCGCCCGGTGAGCAGGCGAAAGCCCTCCCCTTCTTGCTCGCTCATGCGCTGCCGTACGGGCACGAGCGCCTGGAGCAAAGTGTCCCAGGCAGCGATCTCGCCCTCATGCTGCACGGCGCGTGAACGGTCGGGATCGTAGAGCGAGAGGATGTCGGCCTCGGCAAACGCGTCGGTCGCGCCGAGGCTCGCCGGATGGCGCGGATTGCCGGCGACTTTGATCGGCCTGCCATCGATGGACGTTACCAAGACGCCGCGGCCATAACCCGAAAGCGACAGCGCGGTCGCAAAGCGCAAAGGCTCACCCGGCGTAATCCGCTCCGGCATGCGGACATACGGCACGATCGACTCGTCGGGGCGGGCGCAGGCTGCAAGCGCCGCGGTCATGTGCGCCGCCAACAGACGCAAGGCGTCACGGCGCGAAAACCCCGAGCCGCCTTTCGCTGCGGCCGGCGAGCGCTCGTGCTCCGCGGGCGCTTGCGTCATCGGTGGCACCGCGAGCAGTCGGTGAGGTGCTCGGTCCGGATGTGATATTCGGCCAGGAGCTTTCGCCCCTCCTGCGCCTGGTTCGGCGAGGGTTGCCACGATTGGTCGAAGACGGCCGTGCGCGGCCGGAGCGCACGCGCCGGATCGCGGTGGCAGTCGAGGCACCACGCCATGGTCAGCGGTGCTGCTTGCCGCATCAGCGGCATCGTCTCGACCGCGCCGTGACAGGTCGAGCACCCGACGCCGTTACGGACATGGACCGAATGATCGAAGTAGACGTAATCCGGCAGACGGTGCACCCGCGTCCAGCGCAGCGGCCTGTTCTGGGCGAGGCTTTCGCGCACCGGGGCCAGAACCTCGGCGTTGGTGAAGAGCTGGGAATGGCACGTCATGCACGTGTCGGTCGCCGGCATCCCGGCAAAGCGCGCCTGTTCGACCGAGGCGTGGCAGTAGCGGCAATCGAGGCCATCGTCGCCGACGTGGTGCGCATGGCTGAACGGGATCGGCTGGTGACGCACGACGTCCTGCCCGGTCGTATAGGGCGAGCGCGCCACCCCATAGGCAAGACCAACCAGCGCAAACGGCGCCGCCATCAGCAGCACCAGTGTCACGCGAGCAATCGAGGTGGCGCCCGGGCCAAAAATCTGCATTGGCTAAAAGATGCTCGGAAAGCGGTCGCCTGCAGGGAGACAAAGTTGCGCGGGCGAAAGTTGTTCCATTTGGGCTGCTGCACGCGAGGCGCATCACCGCGGCCCATGCGTGCGCCACCGCGCTTTTGATCGGGGACGCGGGCCGTCGCGGCACTTGCCGGTCGCGCTGTCACGCTTTAGGACGTGACCCGCGCAAGCCCCGATATTCGGAGACAGCCATGGCTCTTCTCGCCGCCGAACAGCAAAAGCCCGCGGACGCCTCGGACGCTTCGTTCCTGGCGCGAGCGCTCCGGCGCATCAAGCCGTCCGCCACCATTGCGGTCACCGACAAAGCACGCGCGCTCAAGGCTGCAGGACGCGACGTCATCGGGCTCGGCGCCGGCGAGCCTGACTTCGATACGCCCGAGAACATCAAGGAAGCCGCCATCAAGGCCATCCGCGACGGCAAGACCTCGAAATATACCGCCGTCGACGGTATGGCCGAACTGAAGGCGGCGGTCGCGCGCAAGTTCAAGCGCGAGAACGAGCTCGACTACAAGCCGAGCCAGATCATCATCTCCACGGGCGGCAAGCAGGTGCTCTACAACGCGCTCGTGGCGACGCTCAATCCGGGCGACGAGGTGATCATCCCGGCGCCCTACTGGGTGAGCTATCCCGAGATGGTGATGCTCGCCGGCGGAGAGCCGGTGCAGGTCGACTCGCGCATGGAAGATGGATTCAAGATGCGGCCCGATGCGCTCGAGCGCGCCATCACGCCAAAAACGAAATGGATCATCTTCAATTCGCCATCCAACCCCACTGGCGCCGCCTACACGCGCGACGAGCTCAAGGCGATCACCGACGTGCTCGTTCGCCACCCGCACGTGCACGTGATGGCCGACGACATGTATGAGCACCTCGTCTACGACGACTTCCAGTTTTATTCGCCGGCGCAGCTCGAGCCGCGTCTGTACGAGCGCACCCTCACGGTCAACGGCGTCTCCAAGGCCTATTGCATGACCGGCTGGCGCATCGGCTTTGCGGGCGGGCCCGAGCCGCTGATCAAGGCGATGGCGATGATCCAGTCGCAGTCGACCTCGAACCCGACCGCGGTGGCGCAATGGGCAGCCTTGGAAGCGCTCGAGGGGCCCAAGGATTTCATCGCCCGCCACAATGCTGTGTTCAAGGAACGTCGGGATTTGTGCGTGTCGATGCTCAACCAGGCGAACGGGATCAAGTGCCCCAAGCCTGAGGGTGCGTTCTACGTCTATCCATCCTGTGCCGGGACGATGGGCCGGACCACGCCCTCCGGCAGGAGGCTTGCGACCGACCAGGATTTCGTCACCGAACTGCTCGAGACGGAAGGCGTGGCGGTCGTGCAGGGGACCCCGTTCGGCTTCGGCCCGGCGTTCCGAATCTCCTACGCCACCCGCACCGAGGACGTAGAGGAGGCTTGCCGGCGCATCCAACGGTTCTGCGGCAACCTGAAATAGGACGAAAGCGTTTTGGCAGCGGTCGGAGCGAGGCTATAGAGTGAGGCTGTAGAGCGAGGCTGTAGAGTAGCGTTTTTTGGCAAACCATCACGAGTGGGGAGGGTCGCATGTTTCGTGGCGCAATGGGGATTTTGGGGGCTGTGGTGCTTGGGTTGGGCGCTGGTGCGGTCGATCCAGCCGCCGCGCAAAGGCCCGTGTGGGCCAAGGCCGGCGCGCTGAGCTGCGACGTATCGGGCGGCTTCGGCTTCATCATCGGCTCGCAGAAGGCGGTGCAATGCGTCTTCACGCCGGACATTCCGGGCCCGCAGGAGTTCTATGTCGGTACGATCTCCAAATTCGGCCTCGACATCGGCGCGACCGTACGCAGCCAGATGGTGTGGGCCGTGTATGCCCAGACGCTCGGCGGACCCGGCGCGCTCGCGGGCAGCTACTCGGGCGCAACCGGCGAGGCAACCGTCGCGATCGGCCTCGGCGCCAATGTGCTGGTCGGCGGCTCGAACCGCACCGTGGCGCTGCAGCCCGTCTCGGTGACCGGGCAGGTCGGGCTCAACATCGCGGCCGGTGTCGCCGAGCTTTCGCTGCGCTCGGGACGGTGACGGCGCTGGCGAGGCTCGGAAATGCCAGCCCCATCCTCTCATAGATAAGCGAGGTGAACTCCCCTCCCCCGCAAGCGGGGGAGGGAGAAGCGCGCAGCGCTATCGCTTCCCGACCACGTCGAGCGCGAAGGCCTGGATCAGCGCCACTTCCTCGAGTTCCTTGTAGCGACCAGCGGCGCCGAAGTGCCCGGCCGAAAGCCGAGTGACCAGCGCGATGCGGGCGTCATTGGTCTTCATCGCACGGATCTTGGCCACCCATTTGGCCTCTTCCCAGTACTGCACGCGCGGATCGCTCAAGCCCGCCGTGACCAGCATGTTGGGATAGGCCTGGCGCCGCACGTTCTCGTAGGGCGCGTAGCTCGCAATGGTGCGATAGGCCGCGATGTCGTCGATCGGGTTGCCCCACTCCGGGAAGTCGCTCACCGTGAGCGGCAGCGTGTCGTCGAGCATTGTGTTGAGCGCATCGACGAACGGCACGCGTGCCACGATGCCGGCAAACAGGTCCGGCCGCATGTTGGCGACAACGCCCATCAACAATCCGCCGGCCGAATCGCCGCGTGCCACGATCCGTCCGGGCCTTGTGTAGCCGGCCTTGATCAGGTGATCGGCGACCCCAATGAAGTCATTGAACGTGTTGACCTTGTTCTGGCGCCGGCCGGCATTGCGCCAGCGCTCGCCCTTCTCCAGCCCGCCACGCACATGCGCGATGGCGTAGACGAAGCCGCGGTCGACCAGCGAGAGCACGTTGGCATCGAAGCTCGTTTCGAACACGTACGCATAGGCACCATAGCCCTCCAGATAGAGCGGCGCCGAGCCATCGAGCGGGGTGCCCTTGCGGTAGAGCACCGTGACCGGCACTTCCTCGTGATCGGCGGTCAGCGCATTGAGCCTGCGCACGACATAATTCGATGGGTCGTGCCCGCTCGGAATCTTCTGCTCCTTGCGCAGGACGCGTTCGCGGCTCGCCATGTCGTAGTCGAAGGTCTGGCGTGGCGTCGCCGGTGAGGAATACCGGAAGCGCAGCGTGCGCGTGTCGAACTCGTAGGAACCGGCGATGTCGAGCGCATAGGCTTCCTCGGCGAAATCGAGCGTGTGCTCGGCGCCATCCGCCTTGCGGCGGATGACCAGCCGCTCGATGCCGTCCTCGCGTTCGATGCGCGCCAGGTAGTCGGCGAAGGCCTCGATCGCGAGGATCTGGCGGCCCGCCCGATAAGGCACGAGATCGCGCCAGTTCTCGCGTCCGGGCGCCGAGTAGGGCGCAGTCATGAGCTTGAAGTCGTCGGCGCCATCCACATTGGTGCGGATCACGAACTGGTCGCCCCAGTCCTCGAGGTAGTAGCGGACATTGTCTTGCCGCTTGGCGACGAGCACCGGATCGGTCTCCGGGTGGGCTGCATCGATCAACCACTCCTCCGAGGAATCGGCAGGCCCGGTGGATAGGATGATGAAGCGCTTCGTGCGAGTGAGCGACACCGACGCCTCGGCTCCGAGATCGGGTTCTTCGTAGATGAGCGGATCGTCGGCCGGATCGGTCCCCAGCCGGTGGCGGTAGACCAGCCGCGCGCGGTGCTCGGAATCGAGCTGCACGTAGAACAGCGTGCTGCTGTCAGCCGACCAGGTGACATCGGCCACGTCTTCGATCACGTCCGGCAGATCGCGCTTTGCGGCAAGGTCGCGCACGTGCAGGCTGAAGCTCTCACCACCGGATTCATCGACCAGATAGGCGAGCAGCCGCTGGTCGGGGCTGTGCTCGTAGTCGCCGAGCGAGAAATAGTCCTTGCCGACCGCCAGCACCGAGCCGTCGATCAGGACTTCCTCAGGTCCGCCGCCGCTCGGCGCGCGCACGGCCTGCGGATGCTCGGCCCCCGGCAAGTAACGGCTCCAGTACAGGTAGGCGCCATCGCGCAACGGCACGCCCGTGTCGGCGGGATCGACCCGTCCCTTGAGTTCGTCGAGCAGGCGGCCGCGCAAACCCTCGAGCGGGGAGAGGAGCGCATCCGCGTAGGCGTTCTCGGACTCCAGATAGGCCCTGATCTCCGGGTTCAGCTTTGCCGGGTTGTCGATCACCTCGCGCCAGTTGGGATCGCGCAGCCAGGCATAGTCGTCGACCCGCTCGATGCCATGCGCGGAGAGGCGCACCGGCCGCCGCGCGGCCACCGGCGGAGCCGGCGTGGGAGCGGCCGGCGGCGTCGCCTGGGCCAGGCTGCGGTCGCCACCGATCGTCGCAGGCGTGGTGAAGCCGAGACAGAACACCAGCAAGAGGGGCCACTTGGGCATGATTTCGTCCTTTCGCGCGATTGGGGTCTTGAAGCCTGGCAAGGGCAGATCATGTGCCAATTGGGGCGGCAATTCGGCTCCGCCGCGCGCACGCGGGCGCTGCGGTCGTGGCGGCGGAACACCAGCCTCTTGCCAATCCCCCCTTGGTTTTGAAACGATGCCGCCGTGGCCCACCAGAAGGCCGCATCTCGCACAAATCATGGGAGGCGGACATGGCAAATAACGGCACACGAGCAACGGGTCCCCGGTGCATCGCACTGGTGGGCCCGTTCCAAAGTGGCAAGACCACGCTCCTCGAGGCGTTGCTGACGCGCACCGGCGCGATCAGCCGGCAGGGGAGCGTCGAGGCTGGGACCACTGTCGGCGATTCCAGCAAGGAGGCACGCCACCACGTCATGAGCGTGGAGCTGTCGGTCGCGACCACGACGTTCATGGATGAATCCTATACTTTCATCGATTGTCCGGGCTCCGTCGAGTTCGTCCACGACATGCGCGCAGCGCTGCCCGCGGTCGATGCCGCCGTCGTGGTGTGTGAGCTTGACGAGAAGAAGGTCCCGCAGCTCCAGCTTATCCTGCGCGAGCTGGAAGACCAGAAGATCCCGCGCTTTCTGTTCCTCAACAAGATCGACAAGGGCGACAGCACCATCCACGATGCGCTGACGCTGTTGCAGCCGGCGTCCCGCTGCAAGCTGTTGATGCGCCAGATCCCGACCTTTTCGGGCGAACTGATCACCGGTTTCGTCGATCTCGCGCTCGAGCGTTCGTTCGTCTACCAGGAGCACGCACCCTCGAAGATCGTGCCGGTGGAGGGCGAATCCTCCGACCTTCTCAAGAACGCGCGCTTCTCGATGCTGGAGGCGCTCGCCGACCACGACGACGAGTTGATGGAGCAGCTTCTCGGCGACATCCAGCCGCCTGCCGACAAGGTGTTCGACGATCTCGCCAAGGAGTTGCGCGAGGGCGTGGTCTGTCCGGTGCTGATGGGCTCGGCCACCCGTACCAATGGCGTGCTGCGCCTGCTCAAGGCGCTGCGCCATGAGGCCCCCGACGCCGCGGCCACGGCCATGCGGCTCGGCGTCAAGGCCGGGCCGGACCCGATCGCCTATGTGATGAAGACGCTGCACACCTCGCACGGCGGCAAGATGTCGATCGTGCGCGTGCTCAACGGCACGGTGAACGACAGCATGACGTTCCAGACGCCCGAGCGCGAGGCCGGGCGCGTCGCCGGCGTGTTCAAGATCATGGGCCAGACCTTCGAGAAGCGCGGTCCGGCGCAGGCCGGCGAGACCGTCGCGCTCGGCAAGCTCGACCATGCCGAGACCGGCGACACGCTCACGGCCGGCAAGCAGGCGCATGTGGCGCTGCTCAAGAACGAGCCTTATCCGGCCGTGCTGGCGCTGGCGATCAGCGCCAAGGAGCGCAAAGACGACGTCAAGCTCGGCCAAGCGCTCAACCGCCTCTTGGAGGAGGATCCCTCCATCCATGTCGTGCACAATCCGGAGGCGCACGAGGTCGTGGCCTGGGGCCAGGGCGAAATGCACCTGCGGGTCGCTACCGAGCGGCTCGCCGAGCGCTTCGGGGTCGCCATTGCCTCGACCAAGCCGAGCGTCGGCTACCGTGAGACTATCAAGAAGGGCATCCAGCAGCGCGGCCGCCACAAGAAGCAGTCGGGCGGACATGGCCAGTTCGGCGACGTGGTGCTCGACATCAAGCCGTTGCCGCGCGACCAGGGCTTCAAGTTCATCGACGAGATCAAGGGCGGCGTCGTGCCACGCAATTTCATCCCGTCGGTGGAGGAGGGCGTCATCGACGCACTCAAGCGCGGTCCGCTCGGCTTTCCGGTCGTCGACGTGCAGGTGAAGCTGATCGACGGCTCCTACCACACAGTCGATTCCTCCGACATGGCGTTCCAGACCGCCGGCCGCATCGGCATCAACGAGGGTCTGCCGCAGTGTACCCCGGTGCTGCTGGAGCCGATCTACCAGGTGCAGATCGTCGTGCCGTCGGAGGCGACGGCCAAGATGAACGCGCTGATGTCGGGCCACCGCGGCCAGATCCTCGGCTTCGACACGCGCGAGGGCTGGCCCGGCTGGGACGTCGTGCGCGTGCAGATGCCGGAGGGCGAGATCGGCAACCTCATCATCGAGGTGCGTTCGGCGACCGCCGGCGTCGGCAGCTTCACCTTCAAGTTCGACCACATGGCGGAGGTGACGGGCCGCATCGCCGACCAGATCATCTCCGCCCGGAAGGCAGCGCTCGCGGCGGCGTAGCGGGTGCCCTCCGCCTAAACGCCCTCTGGGCCGCTGACCCCACCCCTCGGGGGAGGGTAAGGACTCAACCATTCGCAAAGCATGATTCGCGGTCGTGGCGGCGGGTTAACCGCATCTCCTGCAATCCGAGCTTAACCCTAGCCGGAATCCACGCGGGGGCGGGACGCGCGCCGCACAGGTGCCGGATCATCCATGCTCAAGACACTGCGCCGCCTGTTCGTGACCGACGAGGAAGCGCCCCCCCCGCCGGACGGCAAAGTGACGCTCTCCGACGTGCTGGACCATGACTGGTTCGATCTTTGGTACCAGCCCAAGATCGAACTCAAGACCATGCGGCTATCCGGCGCCGAGGGCCTCGTGCGGGCGCGGCATCCAACCCGGGGCGTGCTCAGCCCCGGTGTTTTCCTGCCCGGCGCCACCGAGGCGGAGTTGCTTGCGCTGACCGAGCGGGTGATCGTTGCGGCCCTGCACGACTGGGAGGAATGCAACGCCTACGGCATGTCGGTGAAGTTCAACGTCAACGTGCCGGTGACGGCGCTGATCAAGCTGCCGATCAACACCATCGTCCGCGAGGAACGGCCGAAGGCGGAGAACTGGCCGGGCCTGGTCCTGGAGGTTACCGAGGACGAGATCATCCACGATCTGAAGCTCGCCAACGAGATCGCCGACGGCCTGCGTGCCGCGCATTGCACGCTCGCGCTCGACGATTTCGGCGCCGGCTATTCGTCGCTGGCGCGGCTGCGGCAACTGCCGTTCAGCGAGCTCAAGATCGACCGCAGCTACGTGACGAACTGCCACACCGACCGCATCAGCGCCGGCCTGTGCGAGACCATCTGCGAGCTCGGCAAGCGCTTCGGGCTCAAGACCGTCGCCGAGGGCATCGAGACCACGCACGAATGCCACAAGCTGCAGGCGCTCGGCTGCGACATCGGCCAGGGCTATCTGTTCGCCAAGCCGATGTCGAAACAGCAGTTCTTCGGCCAGATGCGGACCCGCCTGGTGGGCCAGCCGAAGCCTGCGCCGCGCCCGGCGGCCGGCTGGTTCTCGCGGGCGTAAAGCGCGTGCGGGCGCGCGTGCGCCGCCACATCCCGCAGCTGTGACTTGCAGGTGACCGCGCCTGGACGTACCTGTAGAATCATAAGAATCCGGAGGATCGTCCGATGCACGTCATTCGCCGCCGCGGCTGGGAAATTCCCGAAAACCAAGCCACTCCCGAACGTTATTTCTTCAATCGGCGCGACTTCCTGGCCGCGACCGGCGCGGCAGCCGCGCTTGCGGCAGCCCCCGAGCTCGCGCATGCGCAACGCGCCGCCGATCTGCCGGACCCGAGCAAGGGCCTCTATCCGTTCCCGCGCAGCGAGAAATACACGATCGAGCGCGCGGTCACCGACGAGAGGATCAACATCAACTACAACAACTTCTACGAATTCGGCACGTCCAAGAACGTGGTGCGGGCGTCCCAGGCGCTGCGCGTGCGACCATGGACCGTCAAGATCGACGGCATGGTGGAGAAGCCGATCGAGATCGGCATCGACGATCTGATGAAGACCATGCCGCTCGAGGAACGGCTGTACCGTCACCGCTGCGTCGAGGCCTGGTCGATGACGATCCCGTGGTCGGGTTTCGCGCTCGCCAAGCTCGTTGAATTTGCCAAGCCCACCTCGTCGGCCACCTACCTGCGCTTTGAGACGTTCATGGACCCGAGCATGGCTCCGGAGCAGCGCAAGCCGTATTACCCGTGGCCCTACATCGAAGGACTCACCATGGCGGAGGCGAAGAACGAGCTCGCCTTCATGGTCACGGGCGCCTACGGCAAGCCGGTGTCGAAGCAGCAGGGCGCGCCCCTGCGCCTCGCCATTCCGTGGAAGTACGGTTTCAAGTCAATCAAATCGATCGTGAAATTCACCTTCACGGACAAGCGTCCCAAGGGCCTATGGGAAGCCCTGCAGGCGTCCGAGTACGGCTTCTGGGCCAACGTCAATCCACAGGTCGCGCATCCGCGCTGGAGCCAGGCGACCGAAGAGGTGATCGGCACCAACAAGCGCATCCCGACCCAGTTGTTCAACGGCTACGGAGAATTCGTCGCCGACATGTACAAAGGTCTCGAGAAGGAGCGCCTCTGGGCCTAGTTCGCTGCTGAAAAGTGTTTGGGGGGCCATTCCGGGGCCGGTCATCGGCCGGAGCCCGGAATCTATAGCCCCGATTGTCGGATCTTATCGTTTCCATTCGTGATTATGGATTCCGGACAGCCGCCATAGCGCGTCGAAGACACGCGTGAACGCGCTATGGCGGCTTCCGGAATGACTGCGAATAATGTTTGGGCACTTCGCTTAGTCTTTGCTCCTCACTCAGTCTTGTGACCTGCATCACAACCGCTTCCGCCACTGCTGAACACTTTGGGTCCTTGACGCGCCTCAACGGCATCGCGCGGCCGATCCCGGCCTGCCAACGCCAGAGAGGAAACGAACCATGTCGCTCACGTCCAAACTCGCCGCCCCGACGCTTGCCGCGCTCGCTGCCGCCGTCTCGCTGATGGCGGGCGAGGCGCTCGCCAACACCAAGGGACCGGGCCCGCATTCCGGCGGCATGGGCGGACCGAGCCGCCCGCCGGTCCCGGGCCAACGCGCCCCCGGCGGACCGACGCAGAAACCGCAGCAGGGCGGCACTTATCATCCGGGCAAGCTCGTGCACCATGGCGGCTTTGGTGGTCGCGGCCATTGGGGTCAGGACGAGTACTGCTACTGGCTTCCCACCATCGGAGGTGGAACGGTGACCGGACTTCGGCCGGTCTGCTATTGGGTGAAGAACTGATCGTCGCGCCGGTCCCCTGCGCTCGCAAGCTCATGACGCCTTCGCGGCCCGTCCGGATCGTCTCCGGCGGGCCTTTTTCCGTGTGTCGGCTTGTCCTATCGTCGCGCCAAAGCATCCCAACAGGGCACCGCACGGGAGGACAAAACATGCTGCCCAGAAAACTTTTCTGCTTGGGCGCCGCAGCCCTGACACTCGCCGCAATGCCGGCGGGCGCGCAGAACGTGGTCAAGACCAGCCGCCTGTCGGCGGCACTCGCCCAGGAACTCGTGACCTCGGCGGTGGAGATCTGCGCCAAGCAGGATCAACACGTCACCGCGGTTGTCCTCGACGCCTCCGGCAGCACGCAGGCGTTCCTGCGCGGCGACCACACCAGTCCACACACGATCGAGACGGCGGACCACAAGGCGTTCACCTCGCTCTCGTTCAAGGTCGACAGCATCGACCTCGTGGAGCGCTCCAAGACCGGTAACGTGCCGGCCGCCATTGCGAGGCTCCCGCGGCTGATCCTTGCGCAAGGCGGCGTGCTGATCAGAGTGAACGACGAGATCGTCGGCGTCATCGGTGTGAGCGGGGCGCGCGGCAACAGCATCGACACGCAATGCGCCCGCGCGGCGATCGACAAGGTCAAGGACCGCTTGAAATGACAAGGGCGGCAGGGAGCAAGCTCATGATGCGAAATCTATTGATGCGAAATCTCGTTGTTTGTTCGGCAGCGGCTTTGACGCTTGCGGCATCCGCGACGGGGCTGTTGCACGCGCAGGGCCTCATGAAGCAGAACCGCATCTCGGCGGCGCTTGCCGGCGAGGCGGTCGCGGCGGCGGTTGCAGCGTGCACCGAGAAGAAGTTCACCGTCAGCGCCGTCCTTGTCGACGCCAGCGGCATGCAGCAGGCGGCGCTGCGCGGCGATGGCACCGGCCCTGAGAACATGGCCATCGCCAACGACAAGGCTTACACGGCGGTGTCGTTCCAAACCGATACAGCCGAGCTCATCGCCCGCTCGCGCAACCAGCCGCCGCCGAGCGCGCTGACCAAGATCCCGCATCTCCTGATGGCGTCTGGCGGCGTCGTGATCAAGGTCGGCCAGGAAGTCGTCGGTGCGCTGGCGGTCAGCGGCGCCGCCGGCGGCGACAACGACCATCAATGCGCCAAGGCCGGCGTGGAGAAGATCCGCGACCGTTTGAAGTAATAAGCAGTTGCGCGCCACCTCGCACTGACGCGGACGGTGCGCGCAACGGGTCCGATCACGGATCGAGCTCGGTATCCCAATAGAGGTAGTCGAGCCAGCTATCGTGCAGATAGTTGGGCGGGAACAGCCGTCCATTCCGGTGCAGGTGATGCACGGAGGGCTGGAAGGGCATCTGCGACGGATACATGTGGGCTTCCGCCATGGTCATGTTGCCCTTGCGCAGATTGCAGGGCGAGCATGCCGCGACCACGTTCGCCCAGGTGGTGTGGCCGCCGCGCGAGCGGGGCAAGAGGTGGTCGAAGGTCAGGTCGTCGCGCGCGCCGCAGAACTGGCACACGAACTTGTCGCGCAGGAACACATTGAAGCGGGTGAAGGCGGGCTGGGTGGCTGGTTTCACATAGGTCTTGAGCGAGACAACGCTCGGCAGCTTCATGGTCAGGCTTGGACTGCGCACGGCGCGGTCGTATTGCGCAACGATGTTCACCCGTTCCAGGAACACCGCCTTGATGGCGTCCTGCCACGACCACAGCGACAGCGGGTAGTAGCTCAGCGGCCGGAAATCGGCATTGAGCACGAGCGCCGGCCAGCCGCTGGGCGAGACATGAACGTTCACGGCGTCCGCTTCCTCACCTCCCGTGCTGCAAAGCAGCTTACCGGACCTAGTTTATACGGGCCGATGACCGCAATGTGAAGCGCGTCCGAGGCTTATGAAACAGGCACGGAACGGGGGCGGGTCAGGCGGGGGAACGTCGGTCTCGGGTCTACCGGAGATCGGTCTTGATGGTGCGCAAGTCGGCTACGGCCGCCTTGGCGATGAATTCACCGCCATGACGAAGCCCCTCCTGATCGATGCCGTGGCCGACCCCGCCGGAAAGGTGCCACTCCACCGGCACGCCGAGCGCAGCCAAGCCTTGTGACGCCTGGAACAGCGCCTCCGGCGGGATCAGGTCGTCGCGGTCGCCATGCACCAGCAGGACTGGCGGACGCGACTTGATCTCGGCCGCAAACGCCTCGGGATCGACCGTCGGCGGCACCACCAGCACGCCCGAATAGCCGACGATGGCGAACGGCGCCGTCGTCCGCCTTAAGCCCACGTGCAACGCCATCATGGTGCCCTGGCTGAAGCCGACGAGGGCCAGCGCCGAGGCGGGCAGGTTGCGCCGTTTCAGCTCCGCTTCCAGGAAACGCTGGAGCACCGGCGCCGCCCTTGTGCAGCCGCTCCAGCGTTCGGTCGGATCGCGGGTGAACAGCGGAAACCATTGCCGGCCGGGGCCCTGCGGGCCGCAAGGCTCGGGCGCATGCGGCGAGACGAAGGCGGCCTGCGGAAGAATATCCTGCCAGGCGCGGCCGATCTCGATCAGGTCGTTGCCGTCCGCCCCAAAGCCATGCAGCAATACCACGAGCTGCCGCGCGGAGCCGCCGCGCGGCTCGAGGCGCGGTCCGTCGAGTTCACCCGCCATTGCGTCTCCGTTTGGTGTCGATCCGTCCGCTTGGCTCCGCCCCGGCCGGAATGGGCGCGCCGCTGCGCCCTTTGGCCACGCGATAATAGGACCATAGCACGCACGCCGCCGCTCCCCGCCAAGGCCGCCACGGCTCGGCCAGCGCCTGCATCTCCTTGGCGTTCGGACGCACCTGCAAGTGCAGCAGCAGCCGGGCGGCCTCCTGGAGCGCAAGATCGCCGGCCGGCCAGGCATCCGCATGTCCGAGGCAGAACAGGAGATAGATGTCGGCCGTCCAGGGGCCGATGCCGTGCAGCGCGGTCAGCGCGCGATGCGCTTCGTCGGCCGGCTGGTGCACCAGCGCGCCGAGATCGATCTCGCCGCGGTCGATCGCCCGGGCGATGGCCTTGAGAGTCCGGATCTTGGGCGAGGAGAGCCCGGCACGGGCGAGCTTGTCGGTTCGCACGCGCAGCACGGCGGCATGGTCGAGCGGCGCACAGGCGGCGGCCAGGCGGCCAAAAATCGCGCTCGCGCTGGCGGTCGAGAGCTGCTGCGACACCACGATCCGAACAAGCCCGCTAAAGCCATCCGGTCGCCGCCGCAACGGCGGGTGCCCGCCCAGGACCAGAGCCTGGGCAAAGCGCGCGTCGGCCGCGACCAGCGCGGCCACCGCGACCGCGAGGTCGGCTTCGGTGTGGATGCGATGCTCGGTCATATCCGGCCGAGGCGCGCCGCAAACCACATCGGCGGCCTGGCAAAGAGTTGTCGGGCAACAGTCGGACACCGCACGATCATTGTTCTAAGAACTTGGTACACTTGCCGAATTTCTGTCGCTTTCCGGCGCGATGAAAGCCGCGTTACTGGAATCATGGGCACAAACGGCAGCGCATTTTGCTTTTGCGTCCGTCTTCGGCTTAGATAGCGCGCCTGCCCCGCCTGTGGAACGCTGGATCCGGGGCCCGATCACGAACCGGACCCGCCCAGGATGACGTCAACTCGCCTCGCCCGCTGCCTCCGCCCTCGCTCCCTGACCTTAACCATCGCGTTCGGCGCAGGCCTAGGCCTGATGGCGGCCCGCGCACAGGCAGAGTCGCTCCTGCTGGTCGAGGTCGACAGCGGCAAGGTGCTGCACGCCGAGAACGCGGCGCACCCGTGGTACCCGGCCTCCATCACCAAGATTATGACCACCTACGTGACGCTGCGCGCCATCAAGGAAGGCCGGATCACGTGGGATACCCTCCTGACCGTGTCGCACAACGCGGTGGCGCAACAGCCGGTGAAGATGGGCTTTCCGGCCGGCACCCAGATCACCGTCGACAACGCGCTGAAGATGCTTCTGGTGAAGTCGGCCAATGACATCGCGGTCGTCGTCGCGGAGGGCGTCGGCGGTTCGATCGAGGGGTTTGCCGACCTGATGAACCAGAACGCCCGCCGGCTCGGCATGGTCCAGTCGCATTGGGTGAACCCGAACGGGCTCCCGGCCGACGAGCAGTACACCTCGGCGCGCGACATGGCGATCCTGGCGCGTGCCGCATTACGCGAGTTTCCCGAATACGACTACCTGTGGCATCTGCCCGGCATCCGCTACGGCAAGAGAGTCCAGCGTAACTACAACACGCTGATCGGCCGATATCCGGGTGCCGACGGCATGAAAACGGGCTTCATCTGCGCCTCCGGGTTCAACCTCGTCGCGACCGCCACGCGCGACAACAAGCGCCTGATCGCGGTGGTGCTTGGCGCACCTTCCTCGGCGGCGCGCGCCATCAAGGCGGCGGCGCTTCTGGAGCGCGGCTTTGCGTCGAACCCGCTCGCCTGGCTCACCCCCTCGCTCGGCACCGTCGACGCGCTGCAGCCGGTCAACGCCGATCCGCCCAACCTGCGCGAGGAGGTATGCGGCAAGAGCCGCAAACGCCCGGCTTCTGAAGACGAGGACGATTCGGCGGCGCTCGCCAATGTCTCCTCCGATTCCGCCTATGCGGTGTTCCTTTCGAGCCTGCGCCTGCCCACCGGCAAGCAGACCAACCTGCTGCAGGATCTGCCCATGGGTGAGCCCGTGACCGTGTTCACGGGGCCGGCGCACCGGCCGAACCCGGTCGGCCCCGACGGCAAGCCCGGCAAGGGTGGCGCCAAGATCGCCGCGGCGCCCGCGGCCGGCCGTCCGGCCATCGCGGGCACCGGGATCGGCGCGGTGCCCTGGACCAGCCTGAGCCCGACCGGACTTGCGGAAAATCCACCGGCCGAGCTCGCCATCGCGCCATCCCCGGGCAGAGGTTCGGTTCCGTTACCGCGGTCGCGGCCGAAAACCATTCCGCCGCAGAAGACCGCCGGCGTGGTCAAGCCGGCACAGCCGCAAGCGCAGGCGCCGGCGCAGAAAAAGAGATGATTGCGCCGGATGGGACGGACCGGCGCGGCGCTGCCGAGCCCATCCCGTTCACCGTCCTGACCGGCTTCCTCGGCGCCGGCAAGACGTCGCTGCTCAATCGCCTGCTGCGTGACCCGGCGCTCGCCGACACCGCGGTGCTCATCAACGAATTCGGCGACATCGGTCTCGACCACCTGCTGGTCGAACAGATCGACGACACCATGGTGCTGCTGCAGAGCGGCTGTTTGTGCTGCACGCTGCGCGGCGACCTCGTGAGCGCGCTTGAAAAGCTTCTGCGCGATCTCGACAACGGCCGGGTGACCTTCCGCCGCATCGTCCTGGAGACGACCGGGCTTGCCGATCCGGCCCCGCTGCTGCAGACCGCCATGGCGCATCCCTACCTCGTCATGCGGCTGCGCCTCGACGGCGTCGTGACGCTGGTCGATGCGGTCAACGGGGACGCAACGCTCGACCAGCACATGGAATCGATCAAGCAGGTGGCAGTGGCCGACCGGATCGTGCTGACCAAGACCGATTTGCTCGAAGGGCCCAAGCCTCGGGCGGCGCAAGCCCGGCTTGTCGCGCGCCTTCACACACTCAATCCAGCGGCGCCAGTGCTTGATGCGACGGCCGGCGAAGCGACGCCGGACAGGCTTCTCAACTGCGGGTTGTTCGATCCGGAAAAGAAGAGCCCCGACGTGCGCCGCTGGCTCGCCGAGGAGGCCTATGCAGACCAGGAGCATGCGCACGCGCATGGTCACGAGCACCTGGATCACGACCATGTGCATGCCCACGGCAACGATCCGAACCGGCACGACGAGCGCATCCGCGCTTTCACGCTTGCCACCGCCGAGCCGATCCCGGCTTCAGCGCTGGAAATGTTCATCGACCTGATACGCTCTCTGCATGGGCCAAAGCTCCTGCGCCTCAAAGGAATCGTGCAACTTGCCGAGACCCCCGAGGCTCCGCTCGTGATCCACGGCGTGCAGCACGTCATGCATCCGCCGGTGCGGCTCGAGCGTTGGCCCGATGATGATCGCCGCACCCGGATTGTGCTGATCACCCGTGACCTCGATCCGGCGGCGATCGGCAAGCTGTTCGATGCGTTCCTCAATCGTACCGCGCCGGATGTTGCCGACCGGGCCGCGCTCATCGACAACCCACTGGTGCCATTCGGCGGCCCGGATGGTTGAACAGCGCCGCGTGAAAACGGCAACGAAGCCGCATATTGTACGATCCATCCCAGGTCATGGCCGGGCTCGTCCCGGCCATCCCGACTGATGCGGCACGATGGTGCGTCTCTCAGCGGGATCGCCGGGACATAAGGGCGTTCAAGCCCGTCTTTGACGGGCTAAGCCAGGCGATGACGCATGAGGACAGGCGGGGTTGGATTCGGATGGCACTGATCGAGCGGCTCCACGCTGATGCGGCCTTCATCGCGGGGGCGTGGCGCACGCTGAAGATGACGACACCGATCGCGCGCAATCCCACGCGCATCTTCCCGGACGTCGTCGAGGACCTTGCCGAGCGCTACGGCGACGCGCCGGCGCTCTTGTCGGAACGCGAGAGCTTCAGCTATCGCGAGCTGGCGCAACGCTCCAACCGTTATGCACGCTGGGCGCTGGCGCACGGCATTGGCAAGGGCGATTGCGTGTGCCTGTTGATGCCGAACCGGCCGGAGTTCCTGGCGCTGTGGCTCGGCATCGCGCATGTCGGCGGCGTCGTGGCGCTGCTCAATACCAATCTCACCGGCCTCGCGCTCGCCCACTGCATCAACATCGTCAACGCGGGGCACATCATCGTCGCCGCTGAACTGCAGGGCGCGCTTGCGGCTGCGCAGCCGCACGTCACGAGCAGCGCGGATGTGTGGCTGCACGGCGCCGCGACCGCCAATCTCCCGCGCATCGACCGGGAGATCGAGAGCTTGTCCGGGCAGAAGCTCGGCGACACCGAGCGGCGCAGGCTGACCATCGAGGACCGCGCGCTTTTCATCTACACGTCGGGCACGACCGGCCTGCCCAAGGCGGCCAACATGAACCACTATCGCATCATGCTGGCCGCCAACGCCTTTGCGGGCGTGATGAACACCCGCGCCCAAGATCGCATGTACGACTGCCTGCCGATGTACCACACCGCCGGCGGGCTGGTGGCGACCGGGGCGCTGCTCGTCCGCGGCGGGTCGGTGGTGTTGCGCGAAAAATTCTCCGCGCGCGAGTTCTGGGAGGACATCAGGCGGTGGGATTGCACGATCTTCCAATACATCGGCGAACTCTGCCGTTATCTGGTCAACTCGCCGCCAAGCCCGAAGGAGCGCGCGCACCGCCTGCGGCTCGCCTGCGGCAACGGTTTGCGCGCCGATGTTTGGTCCACGTTCAAACAACGGTTCGCGATTCCGAAAATCTTGGAATTCTATGCCGCCACCGAAGGCAACGTGTCGCTGTTCAATTTCGACGGCAAGGAAGGCGCGGTCGGGCGGCTGCCCTGGTTCTTCGCCTCCCGCTTTCCGACCAAAATCGTCCGTTTCGACATCGACCGGCAAGAGCCCCAGCGCGATCATCATGGCTTCTGCATCGAGTGTGCCGACAACGAAGCAGGCGAGGTGATCGGCAAGATCCTCAAGGATCCGGAGAAGCCAGGCGCGCGCTTTGAAGGCTATGCGACCGCCGCGCAGACCGAGACGAAGATGCTGCGCGACGTGTTCGAGCCGGGCGACGTCTGGTTTCGCACCGGCGACCTGATGCGCAAGGATGCGGACGCTTATTTCTATTTCGTCGATCGCATCGGCGACACCTTCCGGTGGAAGGGGGAGAATGTCTCGACTGCCGAAATCGAGGAGACCATCGGCACGTTTGCGGGCGTGCTCGAAACCGGCGTCTACGGCGTGACCGTTCCCGGGCGCGACGGCCGCGCCGGCATGGCGGCGCTTGCGGTCACCGATCCATTCGACCTTGCGGGTTTTCGCGCGCATCTTGCGGCACGACTGCCCGACTACGCACGGCCGCTGTTCGTGCGCATCCGCCCGGAGATCGAGCTGACCGCGACCTTCAAGCCGAAGAAGATCGACCTCGTCAAACAGGGCTTCGACCCGAGCGTGGTCGGCGATCCGATCTATTTCGACGATCCGGCCGAGCAGGTCTTCGTGCGCCTTACGCCTACGCTTTACCAGCGCATCGTTGCGGGTGAGGTGCGGCTCTGAGCGGCGCTGCGCGGTCCCCTGGCTACAGCGATAGGCGTTGGCAGCAAAGCTCCGGCTGCTCTCTCTCCTCCTTGTTGGGGAAGGGTTGGGGAGCGAGGTGGGCCGAGTGCTCAGCATCCTCCTAGGCACTCTGCGCCGGTTTAGGCTAGCATCCGTGCCATCGGTGAAAATCGTGCAAGATGGGGGTCAAAGCGGCGCCCCAGGAGGATCGATGAAGAGGCTCAATGCGATTGTGGCGATGACGGTCGCGGGCGCGCTTGCGGGCGCGATGCTGCTTGCAAGCACAGCACTCGCGCAGGTGCCGGAGAACTACCCTGCCGAATACGCCCAGATCGTCGAGGCGGCCAAGAAGGAAGGCCGCGTCGTCGTCTACGCGACCACGGATCGCGCCTCGGCCAATCCGCTGCTCAATGATTTTCGCGCGGCGTTTCCGGGCATCCGCGTCGACTATTCGGACCTCAACTCGACCGAGCTCTACAACCGATTTATCGCCGAAGCGGCCGCCGGCTTTTCCTCAGACGTGCTCTGGTCATCCGCCATGGACCTGCAGGTCAAACTCGTGGCCGACGGCAACGCGGTGGCCTATGCGTCGCCGGAGCTGCCTGCGCTGCCGAAATGGGCGGCCTGGCAGAACCAGGCCTATGGGACGACCTACGAGCCGATCACGTTCGTGTACAACAAGCGGCTCTTGCCGGCCCTCGATGTCCCGGTCGACCACGCCGCGCTCTTGCGGCTGATCAAGGGCCGCCCCGACGCGTTGAAGGGCAAGCTCACCGCCTACGACCCGGAGAAATCCGGCGTCGGCTATCTCCTGGTGAACCAGGATGTGAAGAATTTTCCGCAGGCCTGGGATTTGTTCAAAAGTTTTGGCAAGGCCAACATCAAGCTCTACACATCGGCCGGCGCCATGCTCGAACGCGTGACCTCGGGCGAACATATTCTTGCTTACGGCATCTTCGGGTCCTATGCGCTCGGGCGCGCCCGCAAGGTGCAAAGCCTCGGCATCATCACGCCGAAGGACTATACGGTGGTGACCTCGCGCGTCGCCCTGATCTCCGCCAAGGCCCGCAACCCGAACGCCGCCAAGGTCTTCCTCGACTACCTGCTGTCGAAGCGAGGCCAGACCATCATCGCCAACGAGGCGGAGCTTTATTCCTTGCGCGACGACCTGACCGGCGACACGACCGCCAAAAAGGTCGCCGAACTCGTCGGGAGCCGGGCGCGCCCGGTGCCGATCGGTCCGGAGCTTTTGGCCAATCTCGACGAAGGCAAGCGCCTTGCCTTCCTCAAACAGTGGCAGGCCGCCATGAAGGGGCTTTAGCCGGCAGTGCGGTGTGCTGCTTCTGCCTTCCGCGCAGGAACTTATCTCCCTCCCCCGCTTGCGGGGGAGGGTAGGGAGGGGGCTCTCTCTCCCCGAGCCTATGCGGTGAACACGCCCCTTAGCACGGTTGAACGCGCTTAGGCGCGCATAGGGGAATGTTCATCGCGTGCGGAAACGAATATTGATTTCGCAACTTCCATCCTTTCCGCGCGAGAGCCGTGCCGTCTACGTTCAACATCTGCCGCTTCGCTGTCATTGGGCTCATGGCGCTCGCCGTGCTCGCGCCGCTTTCGCTCGTGCTCTACCAGAGCTTCCTCGATGCGCCGTTTTTTCAAGCCAATGCGCGACTGACGCTCGACGCCTACGGCTTGGTGCTCCATGACCCTGAATTCTGGACGGCGTTCTTCACCACCATCATCCTCGCCGGCGGCATGACCGCCATCGCGGCGCCGCTCGGTGCCGTGCTCGCATTCCTGGTCACGCGCACGGACCTGCCGGGGGGCCGCTTCATCGAACCCTTGGTGGTGGTGCCGATCTTCGTCTCCGCGATCGTGCTGGCGTTCGGCTATGTGGTGGCGCTCGGACCGGTGGGCTTCATCACCATCCCGGTGCGCACGCTTCTCGGCATCGAGCCCTGGAACCTCTATTCGTTCGGCTTCCTGGTGCTGATCGCGGGTCTCGCGCATGTGCCGCACGTCTATCTCTACACTGCGGCGGCGCTGCGCGGGCTTCCGAGCGAGATCGAGGAGGCTGCGCGTGCAAGCGGCGCCAGCGCTTTTCGGGTCGCAATCGATGTCAGTCTGCCCATGGTGACGCCGGCGGTGCTGTTGGCCGGCGTGCTGGTATTCTTCCTCGGCTTCGAGCTGTTCGGGCTGCCGCTGGTGCTCGGCGATCCGCAGGGACTGCTCGTGCTCTCCACCTATCTGTACAAGCTGACCAACAAGCTCGGCGTGCCCTCCTACCAGCTCATGGCGGTCGTGGTGATCGCGATCGTGCTGGTGACGGCGCCACTCATCTTCCTTCAGCGCATCTTGCTGCGGCAATCGCAGCGCTACGTCGCAATCGGAGGCAAGGGTGCTCGCACGAACGCGCTGCCGCTCGGGATTTGGCGCTGGCCCGCCCTCCTCCTGGTCGCGTTGTGGTTCGGCCTGACGGTACTGGTGCCGGTCGCCGGCATCACGCTGCGCTCCTTCGTGGAGACGTGGGGCGAGGGCGTCGTGCTCTCCGAGGTGCTCACGCTCGACCATTATCGCGAGCTGATCGATTATCCCGACGTGATCCGCGCCATCGCCAATACCTTCGCGATCGGCATCGTGGGCGGCGCGCTCGCGGTGCTGGGCTATACGGCGGTGGCGCTCGCCATCCACCGCTGGCCGTCAGGCTTCGTGCGGCTCGTCGACTATCTCGTCATGTTGCCGCGCGCCATGCCGGGCCTGGTGGCGGGGCTGGCCATGCTGTGGCTGTTCCTGTTCGTCAAGCCGCTCACCCCGCTGCGCGAGACGCTGGTGTCGGTCTGGCTCGCCTATACGGTCGTGTGGCTTGCCTATGGCATGCGGCTCGTCTCCGGCACGCTGTTACAGGTGGCGCCCGAGCTGGAAGAAGCCGCCCGCACCATGGGGGCGAGCGACTTCCAGGTGACGCGTGAGGTGACGGTGCCGCTGATCCGTTACGGCATGCTGGCGAGCTGGCTGCTCGTGTTTCTGATCTTCGTGCGCGAATATTCCACCGGCGTCTATCTGCTCGGGCCCGGCACCGAGGTGATCGGCTCGCTCGTGGTGTCGCTGTGGGGCACGGGCGCCATCGACCTGGTCTCCGCGCTTTCGGTCATCAACGTGGTCATGATCGGCCTCGGCCTTGCGGTCGCGATCCGGCTCGGAGTGCGCCTGCATGGATGAGCTTGTCGTGCGCGATGTCGCGCTGCGTTATGGCGACAACGAGGTGCTCAAGGGCGTGACCGTCATGGTCGAACCCGGTGTCGTGATCGCTCTGCTCGGGCCGTCCGGCAGCGGCAAGACGAGCCTCCTGCGCGCCGTTGCCGGGCTGGAGAGGCCCACGCGCGGCTCGATCGCGCTCGGCGGCAAGGTGCTGTTCGACGCCGCTGCCGGCACGAACCTGCCGGCCGAGGCGCGCGGCCTTGGGCTCGTGTTCCAGTCCTATGCGCTCTGGCCGCACCGCACCGTCTTCGACAACGTCGCCTATGGGCTCAAGCTGCGCCGGCGGCCGGGCGCCGAGGTCCATGCCCGCGTCGAGAAGGTGCTCGATAACATCGGCCTTGCCGATCTGGCGGTACGCTATCCGCATCAGCTCTCCGGTGGCCAGCAGCAGCGCGTGGCGCTCGCGCGCGCGCTCGTCTACGAGCCGGCCGTCATCCTGCTCGACGAGCCGCTGTCGAACCTCGACGCCAAGCTGCGCGAGGAGGCACGCGCGTGGCTGCGCGACTTCATCAAGACGCTGAAACTTTCGGCCGTCCTCGTCACCCATGACCAGACCGAGGCGATGGCGATCGCCGACCGCATTGCGCTCCTCAACGATGGCCGCATCGAACAAGAGGGCACGCCGACCGAGCTCTATGCCGAGCCGGCGACACTGTTCGCCGCCCGTTTCATGGGCAGCACCAATCAACTGGACGGCACGCTCGTGGCGAGGACCGGCAACCGCGCCTTCATCGACGTGGCCGATACCCGCCTCGGCGGGATCGCGCGCAGCGACGCCGCCGCCGGCGACAAGGCGACAGCCGTCATCCGCATCGAGCACGTACGCCTCGGCGGCGGCCCAGGAGCCAATCGCCTGCTGATGCACGTGCGCACGCAAATCTACCTGGGCGAGCGCTGGGAAATCGTTTTCGTCAAGGACGGACTGACGTTGCGCGCCTATTCTGCGTCACCGCTCCGGCACGAGTCCTATCACCTCGAATTCCCTCCCGAATTTCTGTGGGTGTTCTGAGACTGCGCAAGCCATAATTGTTCACGATCGAATATCGGCCAGCAGCTTGCAACTATTTGATTAAAGCGGGTCTTGCACCGAAAAGGCCCCTCGTGTTTCACTACGCTCTGCGCCAGAACGACCTGAGAACCACGTGGCAAGATGCGAGCTTCCTTCTTCCTGATTCTGCTCGTCTGCTTTCCAGTATTGGTTTCAACGGCGCAAGAGCCACCGCCTTCGAACTGGCAGGAGATTGCGGATTGTGCAGCCGGATACCGTGCCAATTGGCAGAATCGCCTCACCGGCTTTAGCCGCAGCCGCGATATGAGCAACATGATCGAGAGCCAGGCCAACGATTATCTGGTGGCGGCGATCCGCAGCTATCAGGAGCAAACGCGCGCGGCCTTGGAAACCGCGAGGCAGACCGTGACCTCTTACGTCAGCGCCAACGTGGAACGCTATGTGGCCATGGACAAGGCGGAGACGCTCGAACCTTTCCTTGACCAGTGCCCGCAGGTCGAACCGACCGTTCCAAACTGAGTTACATCCGGGGCTCACCTCGGATCAACCAAGCCGAAACCTCACCTTCGAATTGCTGTCGGACTCACTTCAGCTTCCGAAAGGCACACCCGTTTTCCCGGCGTAGGCGGAAGCCTCCCCGAACCGATTGTTAACGCTCCGTTGCTAAGGCTGCCGGTCAGCGTGGCGACGGCGGGTCGGCGCACGCGCGCCCGACCAGGAGGGACGTTTGGCACTGACCGGCACCGAGCCCATCGCACGTGTCGCGGCCACGTTGCCGAACGGAACGTGGGCGGGATTGCGAGCCCGCTTCGGCGGCGCCGAGACCTTGGTGCAGCGTCTCGCCGGCACGGTGTTTCTGATCCGTGTGGGCGGTGCCCTCCTCGCCTATGGATCGCAGGCGCTGTTCGCGCGCTGGATGGGCACGTTCGAATTCGGCATCTACGTCTACGTCTGGACCTGGGTCCTGCTGCTCGGTCCGATGCTCGACCTCGGCCTGGCGAGCGCAGCGCAACGATTCATCCCGCAGTACCGCCAGCATCGCCAGCTTGAATTGCTGCGCGGCTATGTCAGCGGCGCGCGCCTCCTCGGCGTCAGCATTGCGTTCCTGGCCGCTTGCCTCTGCGCAGCTCTGGTGTGGAGCATCCGCGGCTGGCTCGACGACTACACCATCATCCCGCTTGTGCTCGCCTGTCTGTGCCTGCCGGCCCATTCGCTCGCCAATATCCAGGACGGGATCTCGCGTTCCTACGACTGGGTTGGCCTCGCGATCGTGCCGACCTACATCGTGCGCCAGGTGCTGCTGACCATCATGATGGGCGCAACCTTTGCGGTCGGCATTCCGGTCGACGCGACGACCGCCATGGTGCTCGCCTGCGTCGCCTTGTGGGCGCCGGTGCTCGGTCAGCTTTGCGTGCTCAACGGCCGCCTGCGCGCGCGTATCGAGCCCGGGCCCAAACAGCTCGAGCTCAAGCACTGGCTCGCGACCGCGTTGCCGATCCTGTTGGCGGAAAGCTTCTACTTCCTGCTCTCCTATACGGACGTCATCCTGCTGCAGCAGTTCCGTCCGCCCGAGGACGTTGCGGTCTACTACGCGGCGGTCAAGACCCTGGCCCTGGTGTCGTTCATCTACTTCTCGGTGGCGATGACGGCTGCGCACCGCTTCTCGAGCTATCATGCCTCCGGCGACCGCGCCGGGCTGGCGCAATTCTTCCGGCAGACCACGCGGTGGACATTCTGGCCGTCCCTCTGCGCCACCGCGTTGCTGCTGGCCTTCGGACGGCCGCTGCTCAGCTTGTTCGGCCCGCAATTTGTCGATGGCTATCGTCTGCTGTTCATCCTGGCGGTGGGGCTGTTGGCGCGCGCCTCCATCGGGCCGGTGGAACGCTTCCTCAACATGCTCGGCCAGCAGCGGCTCTGCGCGCTGGTCTACGCAAGCGCTTTCGCGATCAATGTCGGGCTTGGGCTGGTGCTGATCCCGCGGCTCGGGGAAGACGGCGCCGCCATCGCGACGGCCTCCGCGATCCTGGTCGAGACCGCGTCCTTGTTCCTGGTGGCAAGGCTGCGGCTCGGCTTCCACACTTTCATCTTCGGCCCGGCCGGTGGGCGCTGAGCGTAACCGTGCACGGAACAATCGAACCAGCGTTTCGGGTCGAGCGGCAGCCGCTGGCGAAGCTTGCATCGATTGCGCCGGAATGGCGTTGCCTTGCCGCCCGCGCGTGCGAGCCGAACGCGTTCTATGAGCCTGCCTTCGCGCTGGCCGCCGCGCCGGTATTCGGGCGCGACGTCGATGTCGGCCTGGTCTGGTCGCGACGTCTGCCGGCAAAGCTCGTCGGTCTTTTTCCGACGCGGGTGGAACGGCGGCGCTACGGCCTGAAACTGCCCGTCATGGTCGGCTGGACCCACCCATACGCACCGCTCGGCACGCCGCTTGTCGACCGCGATGGCCACGAAGCGATCGTTTGCGCATTCCTCGATCATGTTGCGGCCGATCCCTTGCTGCCGAACCGGCTACTCCTGCCCTACCTGCCGGTGCAGGGCGCACTCGCGCGCGCGCTTGCGGCCGCGCTCGCGCAGCGCAACGGCGCGAGCGCGGATTTCGGGCGGCACTGCCGGGCACTGCTCGCCCCGGCGGAGGACCGCGCCGACTATCTCAATCGATCGATCAGCAGCAAGAAACGCAAGGAACTGAGGCGGCAACGGCGCCGCCTCGGCCCGGATGGCGCGCTGCGGATGGATGTCACCGGCGAGCCGGCGGCCGTTGCGGCAGCGTTGCGCGACTTCCTTGCGCTCGAGGCGGACGGCTGGAAGGGCCGCGCCAAGACGGCGGCGCAAAACCGTCCTGCCGAACAGGCGTTCGTCGAAACCGCCGTGGCCGAACTCGCGCACGAGGGCAAGGCGCGCGTGGCGCGGCTCCTGCTCCATGGGCGCGCCGTTGCCGCCATCGTTCTGCTGCGCAGCGGCAACACCGCCTGGTGCTGGAAGATCGCCTATGACGAGAGCGTGGCGCACGCTTCCCCGGGCGTGCAGCTCCTCGTGGACGCGACCGAGGCGCTGCTCCAGGACGAGACGGTGGACCGTGCCGATTCGTGTGCCACCGCAGATCACCCGATGATCGACCACGTGTGGCGCGAGCGTCTGGAGCTTGCCGACCGTCTCATCAATGTGGCCGCGGGGTGTTCCGCGGAATTCGCGCTCATGCACGCGCTGGAGACGACGCGCCGCTCGGCACTCGGTGCCGGCAAGGCATTGCGCGACCGAATCCGCGCTCGCGCGCGGTGATCATCGGCCCGAAAGTGCGCAGCTTGTCGCGCCAAGCCAGCGATGTCCCGGTGTCTTCAGCCGCAACCGCTTGCGGTCCTAACGAGCACCGCCGTCCCTGAAACTGAAGCGGCGCCGCAGGCGTTCTTCTCTCAGCGAAACGGCTGTTCGGAGGTCACCATGTGGAGCACAGTCATCGCTACTGCCACCGCCGCGGCGGTTTGCCTGAGCATGGCGAGCCGTGCCAACCAACTGCGCAAGGAGGGCGTGACCAGCCCATCCCCTGTCGTCGAGCAGAGCATCGAGCGGCCGCGGACTTCATAGGACGCGTCTTCGAGGTGCGCTAGCTGCGGCGGTCCTCGGGCGCTGCCATGATCAGTGCCCAGAAGACCTTGTACTTGGACGTCGGCGAATAGGCCGTCGCGATCCCCATCCGGGTGACACCCGCCTTGAGCATGTTGGCGCGGTGCGGCGGCGAGTCGCGCCAGCCGGAAAAGGCCTCCGCCAGCGTGTGATAGCCAGCGCCGATATTCTCCACCGCAACGCCCGCGTTATAGCCGGAGGTGCGCAGCCGGTCCGGGAAGGAACGGATCACGTTGTGGTCCATCTTGTCCGCCGCCGCCATGGCGCGCGCCTGCGCCTCCGCCAGGGCCATCAAGGCTGGGTCGACCGCGACGTCGGAGAGCCCGTTGTTGCGCCGGTACCCGGAGATCATGGACGCCGCGGTGCCGGCATCGAGATGCGCGCCGGCGGCCGCCATACTGTTGTAGAAGCTCGGCTGCGCCGGACCAGGATCGCGGTCGGCCGCACAGCCGGCAAGCAGCAGCACCAGCGGCAAGCCGCTCGCAAAAGACGATTTGTTGCCCATCTGCCGAAAGCCCCGCTCCCTGTCAGACCGCCGTCTACGGCACGAGCATGGCCGAAGCGTGGAAGCGGGTAACTTAGCGGACCACCCGTAAACCTTCCATTAACCACCGGGATTCCGCGGTCCCCCTTCAGCCGAACAGTCCGCCGAGAGCATAGAACATCGCGCCAATGAACGCCGAGGCCGGGATCGTCACGATCCATGCGATCACGATGCTGTTGGCCACGTTCCAGCGCACCGAGGCGACGCTGCGCGCAGCGCCGACGCCGATGATGCAGCCCGTGATCGTATGCGTGGTGGAGACCGGAATGCCGAGCTCGGTCGCCGCGAACAGCGTGATGGCGCCGCCGGTTTCCGCGCAGAAGCCCTGAAACGGCCGTAGCCGCGTGATGCGCGAGCCCATCGTGTGCACGATGCGCCAGCCGCCGATCAGGGTGCCCAGTCCCATGGCGGCATAACACGACAGCATCACCCAGGTGGGCACGTGGAACTCGGCCCCCAAATGACCCTGCGAATAAAGCAGCACGCTGATGATGCCCATTGTCTTTTGCGCGTCATTGCCGCCGTGGCCGAGCGAATAGAGTGAGGCCGACACGAGCTGCAGCGAGCGGAACGCATTGTCCACCGCAAACGGCGTGTAACGCACGAACAGCCATGACACGATCAGGAACAGGATCATCGCCAGGATGAAGCCCGAGACCGGCGAGAGCACGATGGCGGCGGCGGTCTTGGCGAGCCCGTCCCACACGATCACCGACACCCCGGCCTTCGCGGTGCCGGCGCCCACAAGCCCGCCGATCAGCGCATGCGAGCTCGACGAGGGGATGCCGAGTACCCACGTGATGATGTTCCAGATGATGGCTCCCATCAGAGCGCCGAAAACGACTCGCGGGTCGATCACCTCCGGAGCAACGATCCCGGTTCCGATCGTCTGCGCCACGTGCGACCCGAACACCAGGAAGGCGACGAAATTGAAGAAGGCTGCCCACGCCACCGCATGCTGCGGACGCAGCACCCGGGTCGACACCACCGTGGCGATGGAATTGGCGGCGTCATGCAGACCATTGAGGAAGTCGAAGGCCAGCGCGACCGCGATCAGGGCGATCAGCAACGGCAGCGCGAGGGCGACCCCATCCATGTCAGCCGGGCTCCCGAGAGCGTGAGGGCGTCTGCCCTTTGCGGAAAGCGAACGCGGGGCTTGCGAGCATGTTCAGGAAGTGGACCCGGTTTTCCGTAGGAAAATGCAATCAGTCGAAGCGTCACACGTTCTCGAGCATGATGCCCTGGATCTCGTTGGCGACGTCGTCGAAGCGGTCGACCACTTTTTCCAGGTGGTCGTAGAGCTCGCTGCCGACGAAGAAAGCCATCGAGTCGGCTGGCTGGGTCACCCGATAGAGCTCGCGCAATCCGAGGTCATGCAGATCGTCGGCCTCCCCCTCGATGGCAGAGATCCGCTCCGTGATGCGGCTGATCTTACCGGCGTTGTCGTTGACGGACCGCAACAGCGGCACCGCTTCCTGCACCAGGGCGGCCGAGGTGACGATGGCGTCGGCCATCTCGCGCTGCTGCTTGGTGAAGCTCTTCTGGTCGAACAACACGATGGTCTTGGCGGTCTTCTGCATCTGATCGATGGTATTGTCCATTGCGGTGATCAGGTCCTTGATGTCGCCGCGGTCGAAGGGGGTGATGAAGGTGCGACGCACCGCGATCAGCACTTCGCGCGTGATGTTGTCGGCATCCTGCTCGCGGTCCATGACCGCCTTGTAGTTGCGGTTCACCGCCTCCCCGCCGTCGAGCATCGCGCGCAGCGCCGCGGCGCCGGCGGCGATCGTTTCGGAATGCCTGGCGAACAGGTCGAAGAACCGCTCCTCCCGCGGCATCAGCGCATGAAACCAGCGCATCATGACAATCTCCGCATGGCCAGGATGGCGGACGCGCCCCTCATCTGTAGCAGGGCATGCCCGGCTTGGCGCCTTGCCGCCGAACCCTTCCCACAAGAATGATAGGCGCGTCCTCTTGGCGTGAAACGACGCAGCCCCACCGACGTTCCGCTGCACCCAAGGGTCAGGTACGCGCGCCGAAGATCGCGCTGCCGATGCGCACGTGCGTGGCGCCGAAAGCGATCGCGGTCGCAAAATCGGCGCTCATCCCCATCGAGAGCGATGACAGCCCGTTGCGCCGGGCGATCTTTGCGGTGAGCGCAAAATGCGGCGCCGGGGCCTCGTGCACGGGCGGCAGGCACATCAATCCGGCGATCTCCAGGCCATAGGTCCTCCGGCACGCGGCGATGAAGGCATCGGCATCCTCCGGCAGCACACCGGCCTTCTGCGGCTCGCCGCCGGTATTGATCTCCACGAACAGCAGTGGGTGCCGGTCCTGCCGGGCGATCTCCTTGGCAAGTGCCTCGGCGAGGCTTGCCCGATCGACCGAGTGGATGGCGGCAAACAGCGCGACCGCCTCGCGTGCCTTGTTCGATTGCAGCGGTCCGACGAGGTGCAGCACGAGGCCGGGATCGCCTTCCAGGAGCGCCGGCCATTTGCGCCTGGCTTCCTGCACCCGGTTTTCACCGAATACGGTCTGGCCTGCCGCGATCACGGGCGCGATGGCGTCGGCCGTAAAGGTTTTGGAAACCGCAACGAGCGTCACCGACCCGACATCGCGGCCCGCCGCTCGGCAAGCGGCATCGATTTCCGCGTGCACCGTCTGCAACCGCGCCGAAACCGCAGATCCGGCCCCGGGCTCCGCGCTCACATGTTCCTCTTCAATTTTAACGGTTCCCCCAAGGGCACTTTCATCGGTTCCGGCTAGAAAGGGAGCACGGGCTGGTGGGGAGCACAATGGCGGTTTCTTACAGATCAGCACGCGCGGTGCGTAATGCCTGGCAAACCCTGAGCATCCGCGCGCGACTCGTCATCCTCGCGCTGCTCACCGTCGTGCCGCTGATGTTCGACCGGGTCCGGCTCCTGGAAGCAAGCCGCGCCGAGCGCATCGAACAAGCGGCGGCGGAAGCGCAGGGACTTGCGCGCCGCGGCGCGCAAGGGCAGCGCGAGCTTGTCACCACCGTACGCTCGCTTCTGCAGGTGATGGGACGCGCCTACGCCAACATGCTGGCGCACGGGGAAACCTGCAATCTCTATCTCGCCGACCTCACTAGCGGCATGGGTTTCATCCGCGGCATGGCGATCGTCGGGCCTGACGGCCGGATCAAATGTTCCAGTTTCCCGGGCGCCGTCGGGCTCGATCTCTCCGACCGCGACTATTACCGCGAGTCGCTGGCGACCCGGGAGTTCGTGCTGAGCAATTATCTGATCGGCCGCACCCGTTTCGAACCAACCATCATGGCGGCTTACCCGACCCAGGCGATCGATCCGAACGTCGAAGCCGTCATCATCGCCTCTGTCGACCTGCAATCGATCCGCGGCCTGGTCGGTCAGCTCGTCCGCCGCAATGGAGCGGTTGTCCTGTTGGTCGACGGTAACGGGACCATCGTCACCGCCGAGCCCGACCCGCAGGAATGGGCCGGGCACGCGCTTTCCAACTCCGAGCTGCTCGGCGCGATCCGGCAGGGCGGCGACGGAAGCGTCAGAGCCACCGGACCTGACGGCGTCCGTCGCATCTTCGGCTTCGCCCGCACCCCGCTGACGGACGCGCACGTGGTGGTCGGTTTCAATGAGGCCGAAGTGCTCCAGCGCGTGGAGAAGGACATCGCGCTCGCCTACGTGCAGCTCGGCTTTTTCGGACTACTCGTGCTGCTGGTCGCCTGGTTCGGCGGCGAGCGGATGATCGTGCGGCCAATCCGCTCGCTTGCGCGCACGGCGGCACGACTTGGCCGCGGCGACCTCGATGTGCGCGCAGCGCAAGGCGCGTGGGCGCAGGAATTCAGGCCGCTCGCGACGGCGATCAACGACATGGCGCAGAAACTCGCCGAACGCGACCACGAGCTGCGTGAGGCCAACCGCCACCTGGAGGAGCTTGCTTCGATCGACTGGCTGTCCGGCCTTGCCAACCGTCGCGGCTTCGACGCGCGGCTGCGGGCGGAATGGCAGCGCGCCGGAAAGCTCGGCCGCCCGGTGGCGCTGATGATGATCGATGTCGATCAGTTCAAGCAATTCAACGACCAGTACGGTCATCTCGAAGGCGACATCTGCCTGCGCCGGATCGGCAAGCTGCTGATGGAGGCGGTCGAGGGCGAGGACGAGTTGCCGGCACGCTACGGCGGGGAGGAGTTCGCCCTGTTGATGCCATGCAGCACGCTCGACGAGGCGCTCGCGGTCGGCGAACGGCTGCGCCGCAAGGTCGAGGAACTGTGCATCGCCCACCCCGCCTCCCCGTGCGGGCAGGTCACGATCAGCGTGGGCGCCGCCGCCATGATTCCGGCGCTCGGGGAACATCCGGAGCGCCTGGTCGAAGCGGCCGACGCAGGCCTCTACAGTGCCAAGCGGCGGGGGCGGAACACCGTCGTGGCGCATGCTCCCGTCGTGCTCGCGCATGCGAGCTGAAACGAGCGCGATTGCGCAACCGATGGATGCGGGCGCGCCAAGGCGACATCCCGGTGCATTTCGGCTAACCTTGTCAAAGCATGATCTCCGAAAAGTGCGTAGCGCATTTCGGAACGGATCATGCTCAAACAAGTGCTGGAGCCAGATGACAATTCCAGGAAATGTCATCCCGCTCCAGGTCCGAGATGGAGCCCCGCGATGACCCACCGCAGCCTGACCGCAACTCTCACGCTTGCCGGCTTGCTGGCGCTGGCATTCGCCGCGCAAGCCCACGACGCGGCGAAGTATCCGGATTGGAGCGGGCAATGGCGGCGGCCCGGCTTGGGCCAGGGCAATGCCTGGGATCCGACCAAGCCGATCGGCCGGGGTGAAGGGGCGCCCCTGACCGCGGAATACCAGCAGATCTTCGAGGCCGGCCTCGCCAACCAGGCGGCCGGCGGTCAGGGCACCGATCCGGTCTACCTTTGCTATCCGATGGGCCTGCCGCGCGGGATGATTGCGATCATGCCCATGCAGTTCATCGTCACGGCGGAACGGACTTACATATTCGGCGAGCTGTTCAACTATTTCCGCCGCATCTACACGGACGGGCGCGATTGGCCGGCGCAACCGGCACCCACCTTTGCGGGATATTCGATCGGCAAATGGGTCGATGAAGACGGCGATGGGCGCTTCGACGCGCTAGTGATCGAGACGCGCGGCCTGAAGAATCCGCATTCCTACGATTCCAGCGGCATCCCGTTCCACAAGGACGAGCGCGCCGTGATCAAGGAACACATCCACCAGGACAAGGCCGACCCGACCATCATGTACAACGACGTCACCGCCATCGACAACGCGCTTACCCGGCCGTGGTCGGTGACGCGGACCTATCGTCGGGTCACTACACCGCCCGTATGGGTGGAGACGAACTGCAACGAGGACAACCACCACGTCGAAATCCGCGGCGAGAACTATGTGCTCAGCGGCGACGGCCATCTGATGCCCGCGCACAAGGACCAGGCGCCGCCGGACCTGCGCTATTTCAAGCAGACGCCGAAATAGCCGCAGCAAGCGGCACGATGCCGCAAACGGCAGTTCGGGCCGCGCGCAGGCGCAGCCTGTTCGGGGTCGGCCCCATTCTCCCCCTCGCCTAGACGAGCCTCGCAAGGCGGCCGGGGCCTTGGCCATTTGAGGATTGACGCGCTCACGGCTGCCATGGGCGTGACCGCCGAGATCCCGCATGAAATCAAGGGGATTTTGTTCCATAAGGAACAGTATACTTTACAAAAAGTAAACACCGTCAAAGAGCAACGCCAACGTTTGTCCCCAAATGGATGGTAAAATGTACAATTCCCGTAATGTTTCAGGGACTTGTATGCTGAGTTTTCCTTTGCTAGGATTTCAATCAGCTGGGCAGGGAGCCGCGGAGACCGTCCGCTACAATGCAAAGGGCGGGTATACTACTTACGAAAAAATCCGCGCGCACCAACACAAGAGGGAGGCTTCAACATGCCAAAGAAGGAACCGTTCCCCGGGCCCGTCCTGCCGCCCCAGGATTGGTGCAGCGACCGCGATGAACAGGTGCGGTTCTCCATGTTCTGCATCTTCCTTGAAGCCGCCAAGACGTGGCAGGGCATGGTCGACCGCGGCCGCTTCACCTCTGGCGGGTGCGCGACGATCGCCACAACCAGTGCACGTGCGAAGCCGCAACGTGTCAAAAGCACGGACGCGGCCGCACCGGTCCGCGGGTCCGCCCGATTGTCCTCCCCCCGGCTCGCAACAGACACACCCGCGGCAGCCCGGCTCACGCCCGACGGACGCGCACGTACAGGGCTCCGGGTCCGCCATGCGCGAAATGGGCTTCCTCCACGCCCGCCACGTAGGCGCGGAACGCGGGCAGCACCAACCAGTGTGGCACCTGTCTCCTGAGCACGCCGCGCTCGCCAGCAAGGCCATCCGGTCCACCTCCTTTGCCAGTGATCACCAGGACGGTCTTTGCCCCGTTCGCCTGGGCGCCGGCCAGGAACGCCAGCAAGGCCCCGTGTGCTTGCGTCTGCGTGTACCCGTGCAGATCGATGCGGTCAGCGATCGGTTGAACCCCACGCGCCAGGCGCCGCTTGTGTCTGCGGTCGAACACCTGAAACGGCGTGGAGCGGTCGGCTGGGTGCGGCTTGGCGCCGGCTGACACGCTTGGTGATCCGCCGGTCTTCGCCGCGGGTGCCGGGCGGGATCGTTTCGGCGCAACCGGTTTCGGCATGCGCTCGCTTGCCCCGTCCAGAATGGCGGCCAGAAAGGCGCGCGGCCCGCGCTTGAGCGGCGCAACGGAACGCGTCACCCCGCGCCACAATACGTGCTCGTCTTCACTGAGCCGGCGCCGGCGAGGCTTGTCCTCGCCGCTCATGACCGCGATGCGGAGCCGACGGCCGGTTGGGTCGGATAAGCGCGCGGTGCAGGCGCCGGAAGCGTCAGAGCCTCCGTCAGGTTCGCCGGTTTGCGCGGCGGCAGCGGCATCTTCTTGCCTGCGTCGATCATGTCGAGTTCGCGCGGCAGCAGCATGATGAAGCGCCCCTGCTGGCGGATGCGTCCGGCGATACGGGCGGCGTCATCGCCCGCACCGAAGTAGAGGTCCGCGCGCGCCGGCCCGATGATGGCGGAGCCGGTATCCTGGGAAATCATCAGCCGGCGGAATTTCGAGTTCGTCCGTTCGCTCTCGATCGGCAGGTCGGCTTCGATGAAGAACGGGGTGCCATAGACATGGATCTTGTCGACCGCGATCGAGCGGCCGGGTGTCAGCCGCACCCCCTGGGCACCGACGGCCTCGCTCGCATCGTTGAGGCCGGTAATGCGGAAGAACACATATGAGCGATTGGTGGAGCGCACTTCCTTCGCCTGATCGGGATTGGCGATCATCCAGCGCCGGATACGATCCATGGTGATCTCTTCACGCGGCACCAGATTGCGCTCGGCGAGAATGCGGCCCACGGCCGTGTATCCGAAACCGTTATGCGCATCGTAGTTGACCCGCAACAGGGCGCCGTCCTCCAATCGTATGCGTGCGGAGCCTTCGATCTGGATCGTCATCACGTCCCAGTGCGAACGCACGTAGCAAATTTCCAGATGCTGGCCGTCGAGCACCCCGTCCTCAATGGCGCCACGATCGTAATAGGGCTCGAGCTCGTTGCTGGCATTGAGACGCCCGACCGTGGCGCGGTTCGGGAACACCGCGGGCTTGGCGGCGGGCTGGCCGAGCGATTGCAGCGCGGAGAATGCCTGCTGGATCGCTGCCTGCGGCGTGGCCGCCTGTGCGCCCGAGGTCTGCGGGCCCG
>JADMIO010826384.1_pt1 | contig 47582 bp, 41 predicted proteins | sample 8958161 | NCBI WGS metagenome assembly JADMIO01 (sample SAMN16585339, study PRJNA669376) | soil metagenome | isolation source: Crop rotation soil | place: USA: Cullars Rotation, Alabama | collected 2011
CCCAACTTGTCCACGTGGAATTCTAAGCTTAGGATCCCAATGTGCTGGAAAGGTGGAAGTTGAGTTTGAGGAGTAGCGCGCGCTTTTCACGACCGCGGTGAATTCCCAGGGGATGCAACCCCTGGGCTTCTCTTTCGAACGATCGCCACGCCGAGCGCGACGATCACTCCCAAGTAGAGAAAGTTGCGCGTCGCGAGCACCGCCATCGCGCTTCCTGAAAAGTCCGTCGAGGAATAGGGCGCCCGTGGCACGAGGCCGTCGGGTCCTCCCACGGTGCTGACGTTCGCGTCGCGGTAGTAGTGGCAGGGCGTGATCCACGTCGTCAGCATCACAATCGCGACGAGCGCGGCCAACAGCAGCCACGGCGTTCCCCAGCGATCGGGCAAGACTTCGACTGCTACGAGCAACACAAGCGGTATTGCCCAGATGAAATACTGCGGCGAGAGGACGTTCGCCAAAATCACCGCGCCGGCCATCGCATAGCAGGCCAGGACGTAGGCATCGCGTCGCCGATAATTGCCGCGGCGCAAAAGGGCCCAGAGGCCAAAACCTCCCAAGAAGCCCCACAACAAGAGGCGCGCAATCGCCAACACCGCCGTCGCGATCCCGCCGTCGACCACCACCTCGCCATTAGCTACCAGGCGATCGGTCATGTTGTACCCGCCATGAGAATGCGCAACGAACGCCGGCGCTTCGCTTGGCGCGAGCGCCCACACGATGGGCGAATACAACGACTCGATCTGCAAACCGCGTTCGCTGTGGTAGGTGAACAAATCAAATAAATGAGGCCCCGACCGCGCGAATTGAATCGCGAAGGGGAGAACGGTCGCCATGACGAGCGCTGTGAGTCCCGCCGTCAATCGCGCCCGCCGTCGCTCGCCGCGCCAATCGGCCAGAACGAGAAACGGAACCGCGAGGATCGGAATCAACTTGTAGCTGATCCCCAACCCCAGGAAGGCATAAGCCGCCGCGGTCCACGCCACCGTCCTACGCGATTCCTTCAGGGACCGCATCCAGCAAAACGCCCACAGCACGATGAGCATCAAGAGCCCGACGTCCAAACGGTCATAGAGCAGATGGCCGAGAAAGGCGGTGGTCGCGGCATACGCCAGCGCCACCCAACCAGCCCACTCGCGCCGCTCGGTCCAAGCAATGCCCACGATCGCGACAAACGCGATCAAATCGAATACAAAAAACTCGGCTCGCAGCGCGCGCCGGTAGGCCCCAAAGGTCGCTTGCAGTTCTTCGGGGGTCGGCGTCGTCATCCGGTGCGGATTCGTGTACCTGGGCGCGAGAAGCGTCCACCAGGCAACGGGGGGATACTCGATCCGCAGTTCGGGGTCGGCGTAAGGCGTCTGCCCGCCATCCACGGCCACAGCCACATAGGTCCAGTACGGCGCGTTGATATCCGACATTAGCGGCTCAAATCCCGAGCGCGGATCGACCAGATACCAGCGCGTGCCGACGAAGGTCGCCAGCCCCAGCGCCAAGGCGCCCCACAAGACAACTCGCCGCCACGTGGACCTATCAGTCGGCGCCGGCAACGTGGCGGAAGTGGAATGCATACGAGGCGCGCAAAGATAAAGGCAAAGACAAGGTCCAGTACCAGGGCGTCGAGGAGCGAGGCGCCGTGGTTGTCCTAGCCTGTCGCGAACCGGCGCCTTCCGTCAATCCCTTGCATCGCCGAATTCCTGGCGACCGAGGATGCCCCTCTCCGCTACAATGGCGCCAAATGTGCTTCGGCTGACTGCCCACGCGGACCATGCAGCCGCCAGCACACTCTCCCCGTCCTCCAGGAGTCTCCTCGTGTCGCTCGGATCGGAACGTGACAAGACAATGAGCGCTGCCCCAGCTCCGCGCGCCGGGTGGCTGATCTTCAATTTCGCGGTCACCACCGCGCTCTCCGCATTCTTGCTGTTTCAAGTGCAGCCCTTGATCAGCAAGTACATTTTGCCCTGGTTCGGCGGCAGCCCGTCGGTCTGGTCGACCGCGATGGTCTTCTTTCAAATCGTGCTCTTCGCTGGTTATCTCTACGCGCATGGACTAATTCGCTATCTGACTCCGAAACAGCAAGGGCTGGTGCACGGCGCTTTGTTGATCATCGCTGTCTTCCTTTCCCAGATCGCGCCGGACGAATCGTGGAAGCCGACGGCCGCCGACAATCCGACCTGGAGAATCTTGTGCCTGCTCGGCGCCACGGTGGGCGTGCCGTATTTTGCTCTGTCGTCGACGGGGCCGCTGCTCCAGGCCTGGTTCAGCCGTGCGTATCCCTGCCGGTCGCCCTATCGGCTTTATGCCCTGTCGAACGCCGGATCGCTGCTCGCGCTCGTGAGCTATCCCTTTTTGATCGAGCCGGCCTGGGACCTGACGAAGCAAGCCCACGTCTGGTCGTGGGGTTTCATCGGATTTGCGATCACCTGCGTGGCGGTGACGATTGCCTCCGTGCTCGGCTATTCGCGCAGCGCTGCTGACGAGCCGGCGTCGACGGGCTCGATCGTCGACGACGGACCCGCGCCGAGCTGGGGCCGCCGCGCGCTATGGCTGCTGCTCCCCGCCTGGGCGTCGCTGCTCCTCTTGGCCACGACGAACCAGATCTGTGAGAACATCGCGGTGATTCCCTTCCTGTGGGTCGCGCCGCTGAGTCTCTACCTGTTGACGTTTATCATCGCGTTCGATCACTCGCGCTGGTATCACCGGCCGATCGTGGCTACCGCGGCGGTCGTGGCCCTGTTGGCGATCGCCGGCTTCAGCGATCTCGACGATTTCATTTCTCACCAAGTTAAACGCTTCCTTCATCTCGAGTATTCCCTGGGCACGCCCGAGACCCTGGCCGTCTATCTCGGCGGAATGTTTCTGGCGGCGCTCGTCTGTCATGGCGAGCTCGTGCGGCTCAAGCCCGCGCCGCGCTATCTGACGGAATTTTATCTCTTCATCTCCGCCGGCGGGGCGCTCGGCGGCATCTTCGTCAGTCTCGTCGCGCCGGTGATTTTCCGCACACTGTTCGAATGGCAGATCGCCTTGTATGGCGCCACCGCGATCGCGGCGTTCGTGGCGATGCTCTCCGTTACGCATGGAAAGCGGGCATTGGCCGCCATTGTTGCGGTAACCGTCACCTTCGGCGCCGCCTGGATCGATGGCTGGGGCGCCTGGACGAGCGAGCCGCTTGAAGCCCGGCGCAACTTCTATGGCACGATTCTGGCCCGCAAGGTCGACGGCGAGGGTCAGAAGCTCAAGTACGTCTCACTCTGGCATGGCAGCATCCTCCACGGTCGGCAATTCCTCGACGAGGAGCGCCGCGATACGCCGATTACCTACTACCCGCCCGAGTCCGGCGTGGGCCGCGCGATCAAGTTCTTTCAATCGAAGCCGAACGAGCATGTCGGGGTGATCGGTCTTGGCGCCGGCACGATCGCCGCCTACGCCAGGGCAGGGGACGTCTATCGCATTTACGAAATCAATCCCGACATCGAGATCCTGGCCAACAAGCATTTCACCTACCTCAAGGACGCCCGGGCGAAAGGGGCCGAGGTCGACATTGTGTTGGGGGACGCGCGGCTGTCGATGGAACGCGAGCCGCCGCAGGAGTTCGACGTGCTGGCGGTCGACGCGTTCAGCGGCGATTCGATTCCCTTGCACTTGTTGACGCAGGAAGCGGTTGAGATCTATCTCAAGCATCTCAAGCCGGGCGGTATCCTGGCGATGCACATTACGAATCACTACCTCGATCTCGCGCCGGTGACGCAGGGCCTGGCGAAGCATTTCGATCTCGACGTGACGGAAATCTATGTCCCGCCAACCGACGAGAACGAGGAGAAACTGGTCATGCGCAGCCAATGGGTGCTGCTGACCAAGAACCAAAAGTTTCTCAAAGAGAATCCGCCCGAGCCCCTCGATCAGCCATGGCCCGCGGCCGATCCGCCGCTCTGGACGGATCACGACAGCAATTTATTCAAAGTGCTGCGGCACGGCGGGGAGTGAGGCGCGAGGAAAAATCACTCGCCTCCCTTCCAGGGAGGGGGAATTACTTGCTGTCCTCCCCAGCCCCCTAGCCGCCGCCCTCCGTTCCCTTCCCTTCACGCTTCGCCCGAGCATGGGGCAGGAGCACGTTCAGCTTCTCGATCACATCAGCTCGGTCTTGTGAAGTGGCCAGCTTCATCGCGGATTCGGCGGCGGCGATCGATTCGTCCCACTTTTCTTGCCGCGCGTACGATACCGCCAGGTTGAGCGCCGCCTCAAGGAGCGCGGGATCGCCAGCCACCGCCGCGCGATACTGCTCCGCGGCCTCCGCGTGCCGATTCATTGCCGTGAGCAGGTTGCCGTAATTAAAATGGGCGTCGGCGAAGTTAGGTCGGCTCTCAATCGCCGCCCGGAAATGCTCGGCCGCCTCCTCGGTTCGGCCAATCCCACTCAACACCAGCGCCAAATTGTTGTGATTCTGCACGGAATGAGGATCGATGGCGAGCGCTCTCTGGTAACTTGCAATGGCTTCGTCGGTCTTGCCTAGCGCGACGAACGAGTTGCCTGCGTTGTAATGAGCGTCGACGTTGTGTTCATCGAGCTGGGCGGCGTGCTGAAGATGGGGAACCGCCTCCGCAGGTTCACCGCGCTCAAGCAGCGCCGCGCCGAGATTGTTTTCGAGGAGTGATGATTCAGAATTGCCGGCGAGCGCCGCCTCGTATAGCGCGACCGCGTCGCCGTACAGGGCGCTTTGGAGGTTGGCCAAATAGACGAGAGCAAGAACCGAAGCGCTGGAAAGAGCGATCGCAGTCTCTCGGGCAGGCAGCGACGCGATCGGTTGTCGTGAAGCGGCCAGCGTGGCCACGCCCGTCGCGACCAGCGCGACCACCCCAATGATCGCCAGATGCTGATAGTGGTCGGCCACGAGCGAGTGCTTCATGTAGCCGACGTCGACAAAGCCGAGCGCCGGCGCGAGCGCGAAGACAAAATAGAGCCAGGCAAAAAGCGTCGGCCGACCCCACCAGCGCGCTCGATAGACCACAAGAAGCACGGTCGCCAGTACGGCCGCGAGCAACGGAATCCACCATCGCCAATCCCCGGCGTCGATGCGCCACTGCGGATAGACAAACAAAAGGCCCACCGGCGCGAGCGCTTTCCCAAGATAGAACCAAACCGCCGCGGCCGCCCCCAGCAAGCGCCCCAGCGGAGTCACGTCGCGAATTACCACGCCGGAGCCATGCTTCTGGAACCAGACGTTGACGACGGCAAGCGCCGCCCCGACGACAAAGAACGGCGCGATCCGCGCCCATTCGCGAACGGTCAATCGACTTCGCCACCAGGCGATGAGCACCAAGACCGCCGGCAGCACGACGACCGAGCCTTTGCTGAGCATCGCCAGCACGAACGCCGCCAGGCTCAGAAGCCAATATCGACGCGGCGAACCCTCCTCGGCGCGAAGATACGCCAAGATCGAAAGCAAGTAGAACACCATCGAGAGTGAATTCTTGCGCTGCGAGATCCAGGCGATCGATTCCACGTTCACCGGATGCACCGTGAACAGCAGGGCCGCCAGAAACGCGCCGGGAATCGCCAGCCGCGCGAGAATCTTCCAGATCAGAAAGCCAGCGGCGACGTGCAGGGCGAGGTTGACCAGGTGGTAGCCGAGCGGCGCCGCGCCCCACAAATGCCACTCCAGCCAAAAGGTCGACGAAGTGACCGGCCAATAGTCGGGCGCTTCGGTCGTGAACCAAATCCGATAGAGGCCAGCCGCGTCGCGAATCAAGAGGTTCTCGGTCACCAGGGCGTCATCGTCCAGGATCGGCCCACCAAACACGCTCGGCAGATAAACCGCGAGCGCCGCCACGGCCAGAATCGCCAGCCCGACGCCGGTCGAAATCTGAAACTCGGGTTTCGCGACCTCTTTTTTCTTCGCCATGGGACAAGTCTAGCAAGGTGTTAGCCGGCCCGCTCGCGGGCCGTGTTTTTTTCGCCCGCTCGCCACCAATTCTCGGCTCGCAAGCGAGCCGGCTAACAGACGGAGCACGCCAGCCAAGATTTGGCGCCACCGAGCGAATAGGTTTTGGGATGCGCCGCGAGCCTACGCCGCTGCGCCATTCCTGCGCACGCCGCGATCGCGCACAATGACGCCAGTCGACTCGAACCGTTCGCCAACAACCCTCAGCACAGGACACTAATCATGGGCGTGATGACCGGCCTCTCAGGCAATGAAATGTACTGTCTGCATCTCAAGGGACTCTCGCCCGGCGGACTCGTGATCGGCAACAGCGTCTATTCGATGGGCTTTGTCGGCGGGATCGGCGCCGGTTTTCGCTGCATGCTCGGCGGCGAAGTCACCCAGGTAACTCAAATCATCCACGAAGGCCGCCAGCAGTCTTATGATCGGATGGTGAAGGAAGCAGTCGACCGCGGCGGCATCGGCATCACCGGCGTCACCAGCGAGCTCAAACGCTTTCATCAAAACATCGAATTCCTGTCGGTCGCCTCCTGCGTTCACAAGGAAGGCGCCACGGCCGGCGAAACAATTCACTTCACCACTAGCGGCGACGGCCAGGAGCTATTCTGCCAGCTCGACGCCGGATACACGCCACTCAAATTCGTCTTCGGCAACATCGCCTACTCGATCGGCATCGGCGGGGGCATCCTGGGCGGACTCAAGAGCCTGGGCCGCGGCGAGGTCAAGGAATTCAGCGACATCTTCAACCACACGCGGCATCTGGCCTTGGATCGCATCGTTCGCGACGCCAAAAGTGTCGGCGCGAACGCCGTGGTCGGCATTCAAACGACCGTCATGCCCTTCTCTGGCACTCACGAGATGATGATGTTTGGGACGGCGTCGAAGAATGAGCATCTGCCGCCGGCCTCGCACGAAACGCCGGTGACCAGCGACCTCACCTGCGAAGAGATGTGGAACCTCACGAACATGGGCTACATGCCGCTCAAGCTCGTCCTGGGCACGGCCGTCTATTCGCTCGGAATCCTGGGCGGAATCAAGGCGCTCCTCAAATCTTTCACGAAGGGCGAGATCAACGATCTGACGTCATTGATCTACGACGCCCGCGAGCACGCGATTGGCTTGATCGCCCAGGAAGCCAACGCGATCGGCGCCGACGACGTGGTCGGCATCCGCACGCACATTCACGAGATGGGCAGCCTGATCGAATTCATGGCGATCGGCACGGCCGTGAAACGAGCGCCGGGCATCTCTACGATTTCGCCGGCCCTACCGCCGCAGGCTGTCATGCGCGACAAGGACACCTGGATTAGCTACCAAAACCAGACGACGAGCGTCCATCTGGAGAGCGGGGCGAAGGAGTCTGATTAGTGGTTAGTGGCTAGTGGTTGGTGATTAGAACGGAGAAGAGAAGGAGGCGCCGGTTGGGCGTCCAGCCGCTAGCGGTTTCGCGACCTCTCGCGTTTGACGCCACACCCATGCCGGCCAATTGCTCAGCGCCCCGCATCGTCACGATTCGAATCTTGGCGGTCGCCGCCTCCTGGGGGGCGGTTCATTCCCTCGCGGTTGATTACGTATAAGACCACCCCGATCCCAATCAGAAAGAACGAGCCAATCACGAATACGATGATCAGTTCCAGAGGGCCAATGCCGAACATAGTCAAATCTCTCCTTAGCAGCGAACTTATTTCGAATCACGTTTGATTTCCAAGCGCGGCACGGCCTTCTTCAGCGCCTCTATTCCCGAATCGGATATCGATCCCCCGTGAACATCGATGAACTTGAGCGTAGGCATCTGACTCAGTTGCAACAGGCCCGCGTCGGTGACCGCGGTATTATCGAGATCTATGTCGGCGAGATAGGGATGCTTCGCAATGAGCGCGAGCCGCGCATCGGTCACTTCCGCGCCGGTTAATGTCAACGACACGAGCGTCGAAAGCTGATTGAGCTTTTGCATATTCTCATCGGTGACCTGGTCGCCTTTCAATCCAAGCCTAAAGCCCGGCTTGTACGTTCCATCCAGAGAGCCAACCCCTAGATTGATCGCCATGGCGTTCAGCGATTTACCGAGCTCCTTCTCTTTCTCCGTAATGTTGTCGTGCTCGGGATGCAGCGGGGGCTTGAAAGGGTCGGTCGTCCAGATCACTTGCATGCCCAAGCGGCCATCGCCACGAAAATCGATCAACAAAAGGTGCGTCAACGACTTTCCCGGGGGCTCGAGCACGTAAATGAGGGCGTCATTGTCTACGGCCGTATCGTCGTCGAACGCGCTATTCATCTCCTCTTGGCATCTTTTCATCCATTGGGGGTCTGGGTCTCCCAGGTATTCCTTGAAGTACGCGCGGAGCGCGTCCTTGGTGGCGGGCTTGGGCAACTTGTTTTTGAAGCCAGGCTCCATCCGATTCCAAAGCGCCATTCGAGACTTGCCAGCGAGCTCGCGAAACTCCTTCGCCGTGGCTTCGACGTCCACGGATTGCATCCTTTTCCGCAGAGCCGCCACTTCCTTTGGGTTGGCCAGTCGAACGTCTTGAATTTTTTCGAGCGCCTTGAGCGTGGCGCGAGCCATCCCCACATTGCGAGCTTCGGCCGGGCCACCTTGGTAGTACTGCTGCGTCGCCTGCTCCAAGTCCAGCGCCGGCGTCTTCGCCGCGTCGAACGGCTCCAAGGCGGCTTTCAAACTGGCGATCGCCAGATCGGCCTCGGCCTTGCTGAGCGGGAGGCGAGCGCCATTGGCGCCACGACAGCGGCCGCCGATGTACATCGTGGGAATTTCTGAAGGAGTCTCTGCGCCTTTTTTCCATTCCACCTGGGCGGAGAGAATCAAGCGAAAGCCATCCGCGTCCTGGAGGTACACAAACAGCGTTCCGCCATCCCACAAGCCACTCGCCCCAGCTAGCTTCACCGGCGTGCGAAACTCGGTCATCTCCTCGGGAGGCTCGCCCATGGAACCGGCGAGGATATCATGGCGTTCAGGAGGTTTCTTGGCCGCTCTGCGCTTTCTTGGGGCCTTACGGGCAGGTGGTTGTTCCGCGGGTGTGGACTCCGCCTGCGGAGAAGCGGCTGGTTCCTGCGCTGGCTGTTCGGGTTTCGGCTGCTCGCATTCTTGAGCGAGGGCAGGCGCGCTACCGCCGACAAGTGAAGCCGCGATGATCAAGCTGGTGGCAATGAACCGCATGACATGCCCTTTTAGAAATGAGAGTCACTGATTGCTGAGAGCCGCAAGATTTGTGAGCAATTCTCTCGCGGCGGCGGAGTCGATCGCCCCGGCCGCGCGAACCGCGCAATCGCGCGGAGATCTTTCAGGATTCGCGATCCACAGCGCCGCCGCCGCGTTCATCACCACGATATCGCGGCCCGGACCGCCGGCGCCAGAGAGCACCTCGCGGATCATCGCCGCGCTCGCTTCCGGGCCGTCGACGACGAGCTTTTCCAGTCCCGATTCCTGGAGGCCAAAGTCTCCTGGCTTCCAGGTGAATTCGCGCAGACTAGCGGCCGTCACTTCGGTCACCTCGGTCGGAGCGGCCAGCGTCAGCTCATCGAGCCCATCGGCTCCGTGCACGACCAGCGCCCGGCGAATCCCCAGCAGCTTCAGCGCCTCGGCCATGAGCGGCCGCAACTCCGCCTTGCCAACGCCCAAGAGTTGCAGCGGGGCTCCCGCCGGATTCGACAGTGGTCCCAGCAGATTGAAGATCGTGCGGAAGCCCAGCTCCTTGCGCACCTTGGAAACAGCGCGCATGGCCGGATGGAGCAGGGGAGCGAAGCAAAAGCCAATGCCCAGCTGATCGAGGCAAGCTTCCACCTGGCGCGGAGTGGCTTCGATATTCACCCCGAGCGCGGCGAGCACGTCGGCCGACCCGGTGCGGCTCGTAGCGGCTCGATTGCCATGCTTGGCGACTGGCAGCTCCGCGGCGGCCGTGACGAGCGCGGCCGCCGTGCTGATGTTGAACGTCCGCGAGCCATCGCCGCCCGTTCCGCAGGTATCGATAAATGTCTCGCGGCGGGTGTGAATCCGTGTGGCGTGCTTGCGCAGAGCGGTCGCCGCGCCCGCGACTTCTGAGACAGTCTCTCCCTTGGCATGCAAAGCGGTGAGCATGAGAGCAATCTCCGGCTCGCTCACGTCGCCAGACATGACGGCGTCGATCACGCTCGCCATTTCGTCCATCGAGAGGCTCTCACCCCCCGAGAGGTGTCCGAGAAAGGATTGGATCATGCCAGTGAACTCGCGCAGTGACGCCAGAGATGGGCTCATCCATTCTAAAGGCGCGCCGCAGCCAGAGAAACTCGCCTATAAGCTGATCTGATGTCGCCAAGGGCCCGATTTTTGCTTGTCTCACCGGCCAAGAAGCTCTAAAATCGCGCTGCTCTTACAGGATCGCGACGCGAGGAGGAAGTCGATGCTTACCAAGAAGGTAATCCTGGATGTCGATCCGGGGATCGACGACGCCGTCGCCCTGACGATGGCCCTGTTCCACCCGCAGTGGGAAGTTGTGGCGGTCACCGCCGTCGGCGGCAATGTCCTGCCAGAACAGGCGACCAAGAACGTCCAGGCGATCATCGAGCAGCTCGATCCGCCGCGCTGGCCCCGGATCGGCGAGGCCTCCTTGCCCGACGAAGGCCTGCCGGCCAACTCCCGCAACTTGCACGGCGCCGACGGACTGGGGAACGCCAATTTTCCGGTGGCCCAGCTACACCACCGCCATCCCTCGGAAAAGCTGATCTGCGACGAAATTCGAGCCGCCCCCGAGCAGGTGCATTTCATCGCGCTCGGTCCGCTCACGAATCTGGCCCGGGCGCTGCAGCGCGAGCCCAACCTGGCGGCGCAGCTCGGGCAGACCGTCATCCTCGGCGGCACGTACCAAGGTCCCGGCACCGTCACGGCGGCGGCCGAATTCAATATGTATTGCGATCCGGCCGCGGCCCGCGCTGTCTTTCGGTCGGCGACGACCAAGACGCTGATCCCAATCGACGTCTCCGGCCAGCTCGTGCTGACCTACGACGTGCTCAATCAATTACCCGACGAAAGCACGCGGGCGGGTCGATTCTTGCGCAAGATTCTCCCCTTCGCCTATCGTTCCCACCGGCAAGCGCTGGGCCTGGAAGGGATTCACGTGCACGACGCGGTGGCGCTCGTGGCGGCGATGCACCCGGAGCTCTTCGAAATCGAGATGATGGCTGGCGACGTCGAGTTGTCGGGCGAGCTGACCACCGGCGCGACCGTCTTCGACCGCCGCCGAGCGCCAGAGTGGCGCCCGAATATTCACGTGGCGACGAGCATGGACGTGAGCGGGGTGACCGACTGCATTCTGCGCTGTCTGACGGCCGCGGCGGCAGCCAGCTAGAAGGGGAGACAAGGAGACCGGGAGATGTCACTCATCTCCCTTTCTCCTTATCTCCTTGTCTATTGCTTCGCTGCCCGGACCGACGGCAGAGTCCCCAGCTTGACCATTACGGTCATTTCTTTGTGATCGCGCAGCAGCAGAACCGGAACGGTTTTGCCGATCTCGCTCAGGCTGACGATTCCCGGCAGATGACTGTCGCCGTCGACGCGGGAGCCGTCGAATTCGAGAATCACGTCGCCGACCTTGATCTGAGCGGAGTCGGCTGGTGAGCCGGGCGTTACCAGCGTCACGCGGGCGCCACGAGGATTTCGCAGCCCAACGGTCGCCGCTTCGGCCGCGCCGAAATGTCGATCCAGTGATACACCCAAATAAGCTCGCTCCACCGAGCCGCGCTCGACGAGCTGCTTGGCAATGATCATCACCATGTTAATGGGAATACTGAAACCAACGCCGTCGTTGGCGCCCGTGCTGGTGGCGATCGCCGTGTTCACTCCCACGACTTCGCCGCGCAAATTGATCAAGGGACCGCCGCTGTTTCCGGGATTCACGGCCGCGTCAATTTGAAAGAAGTCCTGATAGAGGACGTCGGCCGCCAGATCCGGTAAGTTGCGCCGTCCCGTCGCACTGACGATGCCGAACGTCACCGAGTGACTGAGGCCGAACGGGCTGCCGATCGCCAGAATGAAATCACCAATCTCGAGCTTGGAGCTGTCGCCGATCCTGGCCGGCACGAGTCTGGGCGCCGCGATCGCCAGGACACCGACATCCGTGTCCGGATCGCTCCAGACCTTAGTCGGCTTGATCTCGCGTTCGTCCGCCAGCTTGATTTTGATGTCCTTGATGGCCGCGTATTTGACCACGTGGCGATTGGTGATGACGTAGTGATGCCCACCAATCTCCACGATGAAACCGGAGCCCGTTTCCTCGACTTGCAGCTTGCGGCCACTGCCGTCGCTGCTCCGCCCGCTGGTTTCGGCGTCGATATGCACCACGGTCGGCCGGACGAGTCGCACGACCTTCTTGAGCACGTCGCTTTGGCGCTCGAGATGCTCTACTTCCTTGGCGAGCGCGTCGAACCGCTCCGCTCGTGAGAGCCGCCGGCCATCCGGCCCTTGGTCAGTTTGGTTGGATCGATGGTCATCGTCGTCATCGGCTTCGGTCGCCTTCTCCTGAGCCACGCAAACGCCGGGCCGAGAGGCCACGCCGCCCACGATGAGAACTCCAAGAAGCAGGAAAGTCCACGAGAGCTGGGAAACTGAGGCAGAGCGAGCCATCAAAACTGTCCTCTGGAAGTTGCTGAAATCGAGCCGACGCCCCGGCGCCTTGTCGTTAACTATACGAACATGGTCGCAATTCGCCCGGAGATTGGCAAGCGAACTAACCGGCTGTGGCAAGATGTTCCTGAGAAGCCGGTTAAAACAATAAGCCCAGGGGTTGCGACCCCTGGGCTTGGGTGAAGTTCACGTTATGTACGTCGTTCGAGCGGCCAAGGCCGCCGACATCAGGAAACGTCGAGTTCGATGTCGTTGATCGACAGATCGGTGTCGCCCGACAAGTCAGGCACGCGACCCCAATCGGCGTCGCCACTGCCGGATGACCCAGTCCGCTCGGCCTCGCGCTGGCAATCAATGCACAGCGTGGCATAGGGAAGGGCGTTGAGCCGGGCCATAGGGATCGTGCAGTTGCAGCCTTCGCAAATGCCGAACTGGCCTTCCTTCATACGCAGCAAGGCGTTCTCGATACTGGCCAACTCGCGGCTTTCCACCTCGGCCAGCTGAGAGCTGATTTCGTCCTGGGCCGAATCGAGGGCCGCGTCGACGACATCCCCGGCGGTCTGGGCTCGCAACTCTTTGAGCAGGCTAAGATCGCCGGCCAACGCCGTGCGCAGCGCATCGCGCCGCTTGATCAAAATCTGCCGCATGCTGAGGATTGCGTCTTTGCGTGCCATGGTCCCCTTCTTGCCCGAGTTCGGGCGTCTCGTTGCCTGGTTCCTTATTCCTTGTCGCCGCCCTGTAAGCAGCAAACAAACTATAGTACGCAAGGTTAGCGCAGACGGATCGCTCGCGGCGAAATTCCTCCGCACGCGCGCTCTGTCCGCGAGTCCCTTTATCACAAGCGCAAGCGCGAACCAAACTTCGGTCGCGCTCGGTGGTCCGTTCGGGGCGCGTCCTAAGTCACGCTCCGGAGGGGATTTCACCCCCAGGACACTTTCGATCTTGACAGTCTTTTCGCCAAAATGTTCGCCGGACGGCTTCCGTCACTCGGCGCTCTCGGATAATCGACATAATCGGCAAGGTTATACAGCGGATTCCCCGGAAATCTGGAAAAAACGGGGTTCGGCAGGGCTGGCCGGGCGCCGGCGCCGGCATGTTCGAGTTATCAAAAAGCGCCCTTTCCCGGCCTTTTTGACAACTTCTCCAGGATGACCTACATCTTGTTGAAGGGAATCAACTTAGGCTCTGTCCGCCGGGAAGCCACTGGGGCGTCAGGCTCGCGGACCTTGGCCATGTATCTGTTCGGTCACAACCTCGCGCATTGATTCGCTGCTATGAACCCACTCACACCGACCTCCACCGCGAGCAGCCCGGACAACGTCGCCGAGGGCATCGATCCTTTCGATATCCTTCGCCAACACAAGGGCTGGTCCGACGCCGACCTCGACCAATTGGCCAAGCTCGACGAAGCCCTCAATCAATTGAATCAGGACCGAGCCGCGCTCGATCGCGAGCGAGCCGAATTCAACGCCGAGCGCGCGGCCTGGAACCGCGAACGCAACGCTTACTGCGATTCCCACAACGACATTCTCGACCGACAGGAAGCCACCGAAACGATTCGGGCCGAAGTCGATCCGTTCGAGCGCCTGCGAAAGTACATGCGCGGCCCCGGCGAACAAGGGCCCGAGGGCGATACGGCCCACGAGGAAGCTGCCGCGGACGAGTCGAGCGATTTAGCTGAAGATGAGCAATCGCTCGATATTCAAGACAACCGGCAAGATCAAGCCGGCGAAACAACTGCCGCCGCGACGGAAGATTCAGACGTCTCCGAACAGGAAGTCGCCGAAGAGACAACTGACGAAGCCGCCGAGCCAGAGCAAGAAGAGTTCGTCGAACGGCGGGCCGTTTCCCGTGCCCCGGAAGTAACCGCCGCTTCGGACCACGAGGAATCGATCGAAGATTACATGGCGCAATTGCTCAACCGGATGCGGGGTGGAGCCCCGGGCGCCGCGAGCGCTAAACCTTCGCAGAGCGCCCCTCCGCCGAAGGCCGAGTCGCGCCCGCAACCTAGCCCCACGCAAACCGCTAAGCCCGAGACGCCAAGCGCCCCAGTTCCCCTTCAATCGGCGAACACTTCCACGCCCGTGATCATTCGTCAGCGGCCAAGGGCCCCGAAGACAGTGGCCGAGACGCTTAACTTGAGCGCGATGCGCGAGGTCGCCAATCAGCAATCCCGCCTGGCGATCGACAAGCATCAGCGGATGCGCGACGGTCAAACGGCCCTGGGCCGTTGGAGCCTGGCGGCGATCTCTGGCCTGGCTGGCACGCTGGCGCTGAGCGCTTCGCGCGAACCTTTGCCCTTGGGCGCCGCGCTCATCGGCTTCACGGCCGCCGCTTATTGGATGTTCCAAGGATCGGTAGCCGCCAAGCGATTCTTCGCCACCACGAAAACACTTCGCGCCGCCACCGACGGCAAGCCGACGGACAGCGCAGCGACACCCGCCGTCGTTGCTGTCGAACCGGCGACGAAAGCGTAGAACTCTACACGCCGCGCGCGGCCAGGATATCGTCGAAGTCGCGCAAGTGATAGTCAAGCGACACGTAGTCGAGCACCTTGCAGAGTCCCCGCAAGGCGACTCCCATCCCGTCCGGCCCGCTCGCGCCGCCGAACTGTCCGCCCGCTTTCACGTGCGGCTCCAGGTCGAGGAACACGCCCGGAATTCCCCGCCGCTTGAGCTTGGCTTCGAGCTTCGGAATCATGCCGCGGAAGTCGCGCAGAATCGTCTCGTGCGCGCTGTCGCCGAGATTCGCCGGCACGAAGTTCGTTAGGGCGCCTTCGTCGACGTGCTTCATGCGCTTGCTCTCGCCGGCGTGGCAATAGTCCTTGATGTGCAGCCAGCCGAGGCCCGGCTTCATCGCCAGGTATTGCTCGAACGTTTCGGCCGGCGTGTAGCCTTGCACGATGATGTTCGCGGCGTCGAAGATCAGCATCATGGCCGAGTTATTCACCTGCCGGTGAATCTCGGCAAGAAGCTGACCCGTCTGGCCGACGAGATTCGCTTCAACCTCCAGACCAAACGTCAGATCGGAGCGCAGACAGGTGTCTGCGATCTGACCGAGCCGATCGACGACCTCCGGGATGTGAGCCTTCGGATCAGTTCCCTTCGGGTGATAAAACGAGAAGCCGCGAATCAGCTTAGTCTCGAACGCATGAGCGATCTCGCAAACGCGCTCCACGTCCTTCGCCAAGTATTTCTTGAACGGGACATAGGCGTTCTTGGTCCCATCGTCCTTGTCTTGGAGCTTGATCTTGCCGATCGGCGAGCCAATCGACGCGACGTTCAAGCCATACTCGTCTTCCAAGTGGCGGATATGCTGAATCTCGGCCTTGGTCAGGGCCATCACGTTCTTGACGCCATTGCCGGCGTCGATCGAACGGATCGAGTAGTATTGGAATCCGAGAGCGGCGAACGGGGCAAACTGCTCGACGGCCGTCTTATGATGGGCCGCCTCGTCGGCGAAGCCGCTCAAGATGACTTCAGGGTTGGACATATGTAGTGGTTAGTGGTTGGTGATTAGTGGTTAGTGAGGGCAGGGAAAAGGAACTGGGGAAGCCAGGAAAACGAGGGGTCATTCTCCCATTTGGCGCCCGTCCCGCAAGGGGGCCCGTTGAGCGGCCGGGCTTGCCCGGCGTGTACCGTGAAAACTAGCGTTTCCGCCCGTTTTTCGACCACGGTTCCTAATAACCTCGGCCCTCAAACGTCTAATAGTTAGAGAGCCCTTCGCGACGAGCGTATGGCAAACGATGCACAACTCACGGACGACGCCCAGGTGGCGTCCATTGTTCGGCGGTTTGAAGAACCGCTGACGCGCTATGCCGCGCGCCTGTTGGGAGACGCGGAACTCGCTCGCGACGTGGTTCAGGAGACGTTTCTGCGATTGTGCCGCGAAGCCGAGCCAGCGCGGCTCGACGGCCACTTGGGGCAATGGCTGTTCACGGTCTGTCGCAATCAGGCGATTGATATCAAGCGAAAGGAAAATCGCATGAGCCCAGCGAGCGCAGTTCTCGGCGAATCGGTCGAGATGGCCGTCGAGAGCCAGGAGAGTCGCGAGCCCGACGGGCCGGCGAACGCCGAACAACGCGAGACGGCCGAGCAGTTGCTGAAACTGATAGCGACGTTGCCCGACAATCAACAGGAAGTCACGCGGCTCAAGTTCGAGCATGGCTTCAGCTACAAGAAAATCGCCGAGATCACGGGGCATTCGGTGAGCAATGTCGGCTACTTGCTGCACACAGCGATTCAGAAGTTGAGGGTGGAGCTGAAGCGGAGTGGGGAGGTGAAGTGAGGCTGGGCAGGCGAGAGGTGAGAGGCGGCAGGGATGAGGGAGGAGACAGAAACTCCCCTCCCTCTTAGGGAGGGGGCAGGGGGAGGGTCAGCGGGATGAATGACAATCAGCAATGCACTCTTTAACGGCGGGCTACGCGTTACCCTCCCCTAACCCCGCCCTGAAAGGGAGGGGAATCTGCCAACAAGACCGATAGCAACACAACCATTAATCATAAAGGCGCCCTTATGGCGACGCATGAAACCATTCTGACCTTCGATCCCGATGATCCGCGCTGGACGGCTTACGTCCTGGGCGAGCTGGACGGCGCCGACCGCGCTGAGCTGGAGGCGCTCGTCGAAGCATCCGCCGACGCGCGGCGGTTCGTGGCCGAGCTGCGGCAAGTCGCCGGTCTCGTCGGCGCCAGCCTGCAGGCGGAGCCGGCGTCACATATCGGCCAAACTCTCACGCCGCCGACCGCGCCGCGCCAGCTCGTCGAGCGAGCGAAGCCGGCTGAGCCCGTGATCTCGCGACGACGCCAGCGAACCTATCAGGCCGTCGTGGCCTTGGCGGCCTCGGCGATATTGGGCGGTCTGTTTATATCAACAGTGCAATCAGATCGCTCATCGGGATTCAGGGTCGACGAGTTGGAGAGACGTCGACTACTGGAAAATGGCGAGGCTATCCACCTGACGTCGAAAGTTGAATCAGGGACGAACTTGAACGGTTCCACTCCCAACCCAGCCGACCAGGCGATCGTGTATCCTTCCACCCCCGACTGGAAGGCCCTTACGACGCGGCGTGAAAAGTTTGCCGCTGGCGAAAACTTACTTCCTCCCGCTCAGATGCTCTCCGAGCCGCGGCCGCAAGAGAGCTACGCCGGCACGTCGAGCGTGGATGATTTGGCGACGAAAACGTATCCGGTCGCGGACCTGGTTCTGCCGATCGATACATCCGCCTCGACAAGCGTGCCAGCCGGGATCGTGATCAGCGGTCCGGAGCAAAAGTTTGGCCTCAAAGCAACGAACGGGGTAGGCGGCAGAGTGTCTAGCAATGGCACACCGGCTTACAGTCCCACAATCACTAATTACGACGTATTGGCAGCGGACCAGGCGAGGAATCCCCAAGGCTCAGCCTACAACCGAATGATCACCAGCAGCGGTAGAGAGCCCGTCGCGCCCGAGACGACACCAGCCACAAGCCCGGTTAACTTGAACACTGCCACCACCATTTCCGGCGGCTCACTCAAATTGTCCGACGGCGCCGCCAAGCAATCTGGAAACGGCACAGTGACCCTTGGGCGTGGAACTTATGGCCTCTCGACGGCGCCGAGCGAAAAAGAAAAAGCAGTCTTCAAAGTGACAGATGGCAAGAACACCCAGTCCCTTGAGATGGCCGTTACGCCTCGCATCGTTATTCAAGAAGAAGAGGAAGAGCAATTAGGGCTCGTGCGGCGCAGCACGCTCGATCTGGCGGCGCTCGCTAACGTTGCTCAGGCTGTTACTTGGGACGAAAACGGCGTCATCACGCGCGAATTTGACAACGTCGTCGACAATCCGTTTCTTCCCGCACGCGACAATCCGCTCTCGACCTTCTCGGTCGACGTCGACACGGCCTCCTATTCGATCGTCCGCCGCTTCATCGCGCAGGATCATCGCCTCCCGCCCAAGTCGGCGGTCCGCATTGAAGAGCTGATCAATTATTTCCACTACGACTATCCGCAGCCGACGGGCGAAACGCCGGTCGCCACGACGGCCGAAGTGGTCTCCTGTCCGTGGAACGCCGAGCATCAACTGGTGCGCGTCGCCGTGAAGGCTCGCGAGGTCCCGCAGAAGAAGCGTCCGCCGACGAATCTTGTGTTTCTCATCGACGTCTCCGGCTCGATGGACCAACCCAACAAATTGCCCCTGGTAAAGCAGGCGATGAAGCTGCTCCTCGGTCAGTTGACCGAGAACGACCGCGTGGCGATCGTCGTCTATGCCGGCAACTCGGGCCTGGTGCTTCCTTCGGTCACCGGCGATCAGCGAGCCAAGATCGACGAAGCACTCGACCGGTTGTCAGCGGGTGGCTCGACCAACGGCGGCGAAGGGATCCAGCTGGCGTATGAACTCGCCCTGCGAAATTTCGTCCGCGGCGGAGCGAACCGCGTGATCCTGGCGACCGACGGCGACTTCAACGTCGGCGTCACCGACCGCGAGGCCCTCATCAAGCTGATCGAGGAGCAAGCCAAGAGCGGTGTCTTCCTCACCGCGCTCGGGTTCGGCATGGACAACCTCAAGGATGGCACGCTCGAGCAACTGGCCGACAAGGGTAACGGCCATTACGCCTTCATCGACACGTTTGAAGAAGCCCGCAAGGTCTTCGTCGACGAGATCAACGGCACGCTGGTCACCGTGGCCAAGGACGTGAAGATTCAGATCGAATTCAATCCGGCCGCGGTTGGCTCATATCGACTGATCGGCTATGAAAACCGGGCCCTCAAGGCCGAGGACTTCAACAACGACAAGAAAGACGCCGGCGACATGGGAAGCGGCCACACGGTGACGGCGCTGTACGAGATCGCTCCAGTAGGCGCCCCGATAGGCACGGCGCCGGTCGATCCGCTCAAGTACCAAAGCCCGCCAATCAAGCTGACGCTCGCCGACGCCGCCACGTCCGACGAACTCATGACGCTCAAGCTGCGTTACAAGGAGCCCGATGCTCAGACGAGCAAGCTGATCGAAGTGCCCGTCAAGCGCAGCAATCTGGAAATCGAGAAAGCTTCGGCCGATCTCAAGTTCGCGGCCGCCGTGGCTTCGTTTGGCATGACGCTCCGCGACTCGCCCTACAAAGGCCGGGCGACGATCGATAGCGCGATCAAGCTGGCCGAGGCAGGGCAGGGGACCGACGCCTCCGGCTACCGGGCTCAGTTCATTGAACTCTTGAAGCAGGCCAAGAGCCATTTGCCGGCCGTGAAGCCGGAATAGCTCGACTGAGCGCTTTTTTAGGAACTCCGCCCGAATGGCGCGCGTCTAACCGCCAAGCTGACTTCCTTGAGTTCTTCGCGCTCTTCGCGTCCTTCTTTGCGTTCTTAGCGGTAAGAATCCTCTCTTTACGAAGCATTTTACCGCGAAGAGCGCGAAGGACGCTAAGATACGAAGCACTTGATACGATGCAGCTCATAGCCCATCGACATACTGAGGGTTGATATGCTTAATCACTCTTTGCTTTGGACCTTAGCGGTAATCCTCACGATTGGCGTGAGCGGCGAGCAGGCCTACGGTCTGGGCGAGGAGAAGATCGGCAATCAGCCGCTGAATGAAGCCAACTACAAGCCCGCCTGGATGCCGGTGATTAACGACGAGGCTCGCGTTTACTTCAATTGGGTGAACGGCAACGAGAACTTTTATTTCAAAGGGGATGTCCAGCAGCTCAACGCGGCATTGAAAAAGTTCGCCGCGTTCGAGGAGCCTGGGTGCGAAGTGGTGCTGCTCCCCGGCCCGGATGAAACGGGCACCTTCTCGGGAAAGAACGTCATCTCCTACACTTGGCGGCTGCAAATCTTCGGCGGCATCGCCGCGCACATGTTAACGCTCGACCAAGGGGACCAGGTGTTTCCCAAGGGGCCGACGATCACGGTGCGCGTCGATCGCGATTTCGACCTGGCGAAGCTGGAGATTCCGCAAGGGGTCACTGCCATTGGGCCGGTGGACCTCAGCAAGCGAATCGCCGACGGGATGAACAAGAGCAAAGCCAAAGAAGTACGCGGCTGGGGCTGCGGGCAATTGGCCGCCGTCGACCCGGGAAGCGCCGACAATCTGGCGATTCTGGCCGAGAAACTCAAGGACCGCGACTCTTGGGTGGTGCTGAACGCGATTGGCGCAGTCTCCCAATTCAGAAAGAAGGCCGCGTCTCAACTGCCGACACTGCGCGATCTGGCAAAGTCGGAGGACAAGAACACGAAGGAAGCCGCCCAGCGCGCGATTGAGACGATCGAGAAGGCGCCGGAGGACGCCGCCGCCGAGCGCGAGAGGGCGGCCGCCATCGAAAAAATCCAGGCCTTGCTCGAGCAGCGAAACTTTGCGATCGCCAAAGACCCCAAGGTCTACTTCAAGGACCGAAACGCCGCGGCAGCGCGGCTCAGCGAGAAAGAGCGAAACCGCCTCAGAGACGTGCTTACCGCCGAACTGCCCGGCGGCCTCGACGTCGACACGATGTACGCAGTGGTGGTCTTGGGCGAAATCGGAAACGAAGAGACGGCGAAAGTGCTGGAAGCCTTGCCGATGAAGTACAACGTTCACGGCAAGATCAACGTCTGCATCGACGCCGCGCTCAAGCAAATCCGCGAGCGAGCGGCGCAGGGCGACGCACCGGAAAAGAAGTAGCCGGTGGAGTTACTTCTTGTTGGTGAGTAGCGACGCAGCCGCCGTGTCGAGATAGATCGTCGTCCGCGGGTGCTTCTGCAGAATCGACGCCGGCGCCTGGTTCGTCACCGGGCCTTCGAGCGAGTTCTTCACCGCCTCGGCCTTGCGCTGGTCGGGCACGCTGCACAGAATCGTCTTCGACAACATGATCTGGCGGATCGACATCGAGATCGCCTGCTTCGGCACGGCCTCGAGCGAGGGGAACCAACCTTCGCCCAACTGCTGCCGGCGACAAGCTTCGTCGAGCCCGACGACCAGGTACGGTTGGTCGGTGTCAAAGTCGGCCGGCGGATCGTTGAACGCCAGGTGACCGTTCTCGCCGATGCCGCACAGAGTCACGTCAATCGGATGGCGACGGATCAGCTCGCCCAGCCGCGCACATTCGGCCACCAGGTCTCCTTCGCCATTGATCGCGTGAAACGCCGCCGGCGGCTTCGGCAGTTTGGCCACCAGCCGCTCGCGCAGATAGCGCCGAAACGAAGCGGGATGCGATTCCGGCAAGCCCGCGTACTCATCCAGGTGAAAGATAGTCACTTTCGACCAATCAATTCCTGACGCCTGGATAAGCCGGGCGAGCACTTCGAATTGCGAGGCGCCGGTGGCCACGATGATATTCGCGGCGCCGCGCTCGGCGAGAGTTTGGCGAATCAGTTCGGCGGCCGTGTCGCCGGCTTTGACGCCCATTTCCTGGGGAGTGGCGGAGATACTGATATTCATGGGAGCGGTGGACAGGGGCTAGGGAGCTGGGAATTGAACACTGAAAACTTCAAACTACTTCGCTTCGTGCGTCACAGTGACTGTCGTCGTAATCCCGCCCCGGGCGCTGAATGCCGCGACGAGTTTCATCCGTCGCGGCGCAAGCAGATTCACCAGATCGTCCAAGACTCGGTTCGTCACGTGCTCGTAGAAAATGCCTTCGTTGCGAAACGTTTGCAAGTAGAGCTTCAAGCTCTTCAGCTCGACGCATTTCTTGTCGGGCGTGTAGGTAAACGTCAGCACGCCGAAGTCGGGCTGGCCCGTCTTTGGGCAGACCGACGTGAACTCCGGACAGACAATCTCGATCGAGTAGTCCCGGCCGGGGAATTGATTGTCAAACGTTTCGAGCAGAGATTTCAAGGCAGTTCGGTCGAGATCGTGGGAACGGACAACGCAGGCTGGCGGCGGAATAGACCTCTCGCGCCGCGAGTGGCAATTACCCCAATATTGTGCTTGTTTCCGGGGCCAAAGGGAAGGGGCCAAAAACGAGTGTCATCCCGCGCCGTCGCTCGGTAAAGTACAAGGAACGCGAATTCGATTCCGCCTACATTCGAGCCAGGTCTCCAAGCGTGTCAGCCAAGCCAGCGGTCATCTTGCTCTCCGGAGGTCTCGATTCGGCGACGACCGGCGCCATCGCCCGCGCCGAGGGCTTTGAGCTGTACGCCTTGTCGATCGACTACGGCCAGCGGCATCGCTTTGAGCTCGCCGCGAGTCATAAAGTCGCCCAGGCTCTCGGCGTGCGCCAACATGTCACGCTGCGCGTCGACCTCGCGACGTTTGGGGCGAGCGCGCTCACCACGTCGCTGGCCGTCCCCAAAGGACGTAGTGGCGAGGAAATGACACAGGGCATACCAGTGACCTATGTCCCGGCGCGCAACACAGTCTTTCTTTCGCTGGCGCTGGCGTTCGCCGAAGTATCGGGCGCGGCCGACCTTTTCCTCGGCGTCAACGCGATCGACTACAGCGGCTATCCCGATTGCCGGCCTGAGTACATTGCCGCCTTTGAGCGTTTGGCGAATCTCGCCACGCGAGCCGGGGTCGAGGGAACGCTGGCGTTTCGCATTCACACGCCGCTGATCACGCTGACCAAGGCCCAGATCATCCGCCGCGGCATCGAGCTCGGCGTCGATTATGGACTCACGCACAGTTGCTACGATCCCGATCCCACGAGCGGGGCGAGCTGCGGACGGTGCGACGCTTGCCTCTTGCGTCTCAAGGGCTTCGCCGAGGCTGGCGTGGAAGACACGATCCAGTACTTGCCGTGAAGATCGCCGAAATCTATCGCTCGACGCAGGGAGAGGGGCTGCTCACGGGCACTGAGAGCGTCTTCGTTCGCGCGAGCGGCTGCAATCTTCGCTGCTGGTTTTGCGATACGCCGTATGCTTCGTGGTCGCCGGAAGGAGAAGATTGGTCAGTCGATGACATTCTCACTCGTGTGATGTCGCTCGGCGCTGCGCACGTCGTTTTGACTGGCGGCGAGCCGATGCTCTTTGGCGAGTTGATCCCGCTCGCGGCGGGGCTGCGCCGCGCCGGCCGGCACATCACGGTCGAGACGGCCGGCACGTTGTATCTGCCGGTGGAATGCGACTTGATGTCGATCAGCCCCAAGCTGTCAAACTCCACGCCGCGCGAAGATGCGCGGTGGTCGACGCGGCACGAGAAAACGCGCCAGGCGCCTGACGTCATTCGCCGCCTGATCACCGCGTATTCCTATCAATTCAAGTTCGTGGTTGGCTCGCCCGAGGACTGCGCCGAAGTCGAGACATGGCTCGTGGATTTTCCCGAGATCGATCGCGACAAAGTCATGCTCATGCCGGAGGGGACTGATCGCGAACAACTCGCCGCCCGCGCCACTTGGCTCGAACCTTATTGCCACGACCACGGCGTGCGCTATTGCCCGAGAAGCCACATCGAGTGGTTTGGCTTGGCACGGGGGACATGACGTTTGAGAATTCCCCTCCCTTGCAGGGCTCTGCACAATAACCCCCGTCTGCACAAAAACAAGTGAGGCTGCACAAAAAGGTGGTGTCTTAAGAGTGTGGTGCTGGGGGCTACGGTAGATGCATAGCTTCTCGGTCGCAGACCGTGGTTTCAGGGAATAGCTGCCTTAGGCGCTCAATCCCATATCCGCGTGTGGCTCCCCAGGTATTTGATGGGATGACGATGGCCGTCACCGCCTGGTCGCCAAGCCAAGTTCTCCAAAATGGAATCGTGGGCGCCGGGTGCTGCTGCAACGCGAATAGTTCAACGTAACAACCGCCCGCTCGCTCCAACCATTGCCGCGCTTTCTGCCGTTGGCGAATCCAGCTCAACTCATAACCAAGCCAACACCCAATCACCGTCAGCACGATGAACAGCGTCCGGAGGCTGTAGCGAGGTAGCCAGCGGCGACGGTTGGCGGAGGTCATGGTTCCGTTCCCGAAGAGTCCTCGGGAATATAGTCTATTACGCCCGCTCCAGCGGCGGCGGCCCATGCCCCTTGGGCGCGAAGACAAGCACCGTCACGGCGCCGGCGATGACCATCAAGAGACCCGCGTAGAACAACGCGTGGGGCGATCGGGCAACGCCTTGGACGAGCAGTGCCGTAAACGTATTCACGACAGGCGCGAGACCGAACACCAGCGGCATGACATAGATCGGCTTGCCACCGGAATTGAACGCCATCACCAGGCTCACGGCGCCGATGGCGCCCGTGGCCCCGCCCAGTAAGCTCCAAAAGACTCCCTTCATCGCGAAGCCGCCACCTTCGCTCGGCGTCGCCGCGACGGCAGGCGCCGTTTCAGGAGTAGCCGCATGCTCCGCTGGCGTTGAAAAACTGCCGGGCTCGGTTCCGGCGGCGATTAGAATGCCGGGCACGATCACCGCAATGACAAAATACGAGACGCCCACGCAGATGATGGGCCTGAGCCGGCTGCCATGCATCGCCGCTTGCCCCTTATGGAGCAGGGGACCATAAGCGCCCCAAGAGAGGCCCGTCATGACGATCGACAAGACGATCTTGATCCAGTCCGCAAAGCTTGGCGAAGGGAAAGCGCTCGTATTTTGCGGCTTGAAGACCATAACCACGACCGCTCCGGCCACGATCAAGATGAGGCCGGCAAAAAACACCGGGCCGGCCTGTTTGAACGATTTGGCGAAGTACATCGCCACAAACGTATTGACCGCGGGAGCGAGTCCAAAAATAACCGGCGTGACATACAACGGGTTACCATGAAACTTGAATGCCAGCACGACTCCCAGAGCGCCCACCGCGCCGGCCACGCCGGCGATCAAGCTCCAGATTGTGCCGAGCGTGGTCCACGACCCTTTGTCGGCGCCGAGTCTCAAGAAGACGCTCGCGCCGAGGATCGCGATCACGAAGTAAGCCAGGCCGACGCAGATAAAGGCTCTGAGGCCGCTGTGACCAAGGCCCTCTTGACCGAAGCGCAAGATCGGCCCGTACACGCCCCAGCAGAGCGCCGTGAGCAAGGTAAACAGCACGACGCCGAGCATGCCTTTCATCGAGAAACTCCGAGCAATTGAAACGAGGTGGGATGACGAGCGGGCGCCGGTAGTCTAACAGATGCCGCCCGGCGATGCATCGTCGAAACGATATGCTCACATAGGTCTTCACTCACTACGCAGCGCGGGCATGAGGTCGGCCCGCAAGGTGGCTCGCACGGCGATCAGGCCCGCGATGAAACCAACCAGCAAGACAGCCGCGAGGGTCACGCCGAGAGACGCCCAGGGTACTGCGCCGCCAAACCTCGTGGCGAGTCTTGGCGCCACGGCGATCAAAGCCGCCACGACTCCAATCCCCAATCCGCCGATAAGCAATACCGCGTTTTCCAACAGAACCATGGCCGCCAGCCGCCGACGCCGAAAACCAATCGCTCGCAAGAGCGCGAGTTCACCCCGCCGCTCGACAACGCTGCGCAGCTCGACCGCCGCCAGTCCGAGCGTCCCGAGCATCAGCCCGAGTGCTCCCAGGCTTTGAAACGTCGAGAGGTATGTGTTCTGCACGGCGCTCAGTTCGCGCAAACGTTCTTCGGTCGTGGAGACATCGAATCCAAAATCGCCTAGCGCTCGCTCGAGCACCGCGGAGACGGCCGCGGCACGTTCCGGAGGAGCGTCGATCAAAAACAGGCGATAGCCGCCAATGTCAGGATAGAAGTGAAGGAATTTCTTCTCGCTGACAACGACATCGCCTTGGAATACGCTGGTCGAGAGGAGGCCGCCGACCAAGGCGATGGGGTTTTTCATGATCGCTCCCACGGGACTGCGAATTCCATCACCGATGTGCAAACTATAGAGCGCGGTCGCCTCATCCATAACCGCCACCCATTCGGGCCGATCGAGAACGAGCCAGGGGTTTTGCCGTTCGGCGTCTGTTTTCGCGAGGCTTGCGACCCAGGTAAAACCTCCTCGATCGATCAACGCTTGAGACGCGCCAACGACGGTCGGCTCATTCGGTTGATAAAGATTGAGACAACTGGCGTCGTCGCGCGATTTCAACCGCAGCTGAAAGATTTGACAACCGGCAAGCTCCTGGCGATCGGCCTTGCTGACGCCGAGGGCTTCGAGACCGGCTTCTGAATTCAAGTCTTGATAGATGGGCTGGTCACTCCGAGCCATGAGCGTGAAACCACCGGAGCCACTCGCCTTGCCGGTGGAGAGGGTCGTCGGATCGATCTCAAATGCGCTCACCGCGACGATTAAAAACGTCGCCACGGCGACAAGCCCCATGATGAGCGTGCTGCGGCTGGCGTTGCGCGCAGTGTTGCGCGCCGCCAGACGCGCCAGTGGCCAACCGCGAGGCGCAACGAAGCTTCGCTCGGGCGCTGCGCGTAGCCAAGCGGATACGGCGGCCAGCGCCGCGCCCAGCGCAAGTCCTCCCGCGCCAAAAAATGCGCCGGCGCCCGACGCCCCGCCCAGACTTCCCGCTAAAATCGCGAGCCCAATCGCGGCGATCGCGAACATCGCTGCCCAACCATACCGTCGCGCGGCCGAGCGTCGCGTCAGGCTCGTTGGCTCGCTCGTCAGACCCGACAGCAGTTTCCTCGGGCTCAGGCGCGTCATCCGCCAAACGGTAAATAGGATCGTGAGCAGCGTGACGATGAGCCCGCTCGCAAAGCCGATGGCCAACGTCGCCGGCGGAACTTCGAGCGAGAGAAATGGCGTCCCAATCGCTGAGAGCCAGAAGCGTGGCGACTTGAGGCCCTCGATAAGCAGCCACGCGTAGCCCGCGCCCAGGAGAACCCCGAATGCAGCCCCCACGGTCGCCACGAACAATCCTTCACTGACGAGAATCTTCATCGCATGTCGGCGGTTCAGGCCGACCGCCATCCAAAGCCCCAACTGCGTCGCCCGTTGATCGAGCCCCAAGCGACAGAGGATCGCTAAGAGCATGAGCACCGCCGCGATGATAAAGAAGCTGAACGCCAGAAAGAGAACGCTGAATGGCGTCGTGCCTTGGGATGCGAGTGACAATTGATCGCGAAGGTCGATTACTTCGAAGCCAGCTTTCCGTGGAGACAACATTAGCCGCGTCGCGAGCGACTCCATCGACACGTTTGATGGTGGCACAAAGCGAATCGATGTCGTATCGCCGAAGCGACTCGCCCAAAGTCGATGGCCGGTCGCCAGGCTGACAAAGGCCTTGGGAGTCGCCTTGTACTCGCGCCAGTAGGCGTCATCTTCATCATGCGGTGGGCGCGAGCGCACGCGGTCGGCATGAAACTCGAACGGCGGATCCCAGTCGGCAATCGACTTTTGGTCGGTGACTCCCTTCAGTTCCGGCGTGAGATCGGGATCGACCGCGGCGCCCTTCATCTCGACAATGGCCTTGAGCTTGAAGGGCGCAGTGTCTTCCTCAACGCGCCCGTGCAAGCTCTCGGGCTTGAAGTAGGTTAGTCGAATCTCATCGCCCGGATTTACCGTGACGCCTTGTTTCGCCAGGTCGTCAGCCGCCCAGCGGTTGAGCACGATTTCGCCATCGCCAATCGCGTCGATCGACTTGCCGTCCCGATCCAAGAACGGGCCGAGCGGCGGCTCCGTCGTCAGGTCGAGAGCCGCGACGGTTGAATAGGGAATCTTGGCGCGATCATCGCCAGCTTCAATGTAATTTGCCAGGTAAGTCAGTACCGGCTGCGGATGGTAATCCGCCAGTTCCTTCTTCGCCAGCGAGACAAACTGTGGCGAGAGCAGCATGCGATCGCTCGCCAGATAGTCATACCCACGATCGCTGTGTTTGATCGTTACGCCCGTGTCTTCGAGTTGAGGCGTGATAACAGGAAACGGTGGCTGCCCTAACATTGGTTCGTGCAACGACAGGTATCTGTCCGAAAACGCCACGTTGATCTTTCCCGGTTGATCCAGTGCGTCTTGCAAAGTTTCCAGGGCCGCAAACGCGTTGCGCGGCTTTTGCTGACTGGCGTGCAGGCTGAAATCACCGAACCCTCCGCTCGGCGCGATCGCCACGACTTCGAGGCGCATGCTGCGCGTCGTGTCGGACTTTCGGCCCAAGGCACTGTCGGCCGGAATGTCGCTCGAGCGGGCGATGCGCGCAATCACGGAATCGCCAACGGCTACTCCTAACTCCTGGGCGAGCGTCTCATTCAGAACGACTTCGCCTTTCTTGGGGGCTTCGGCAAAGGCTCCGTCAGCAAGCACGCTAATGCGCTGGTCACAGCCAAAGAGACTGACGCCCCCAGCTCGTCTTAGTGGCGCGCCGCCGGTCGCCGGCCGCTCCATGCTGCCCGGCGCCAGAATCGCCGGCGCCACCTCGCCCACGTCTTTCACTTCCTTGACATAGTCGTCGACGATCGCCTGCCGAAAGAAATGATCGGCTACCAGCACGTTGGTCACCCGCGCCATACGCCCCATTGCCAACCGCAGAAGACTGCCCCGCATCGAATCTCCGACCAGCAGTGCGCCGGTGAGTACGGCGGTGGCCACCGCGACCGCCAGCGCCACGGCCACATTCGTGCGCCAGAAATGCGTCAAGCTGCGGTAGATCACGAGGCCAAGATTCATGGCGCCGAATGGAGCTTTCCTTGATCGAGGGCCAGGCGGCGCGTCATCAGGCCCGCCAGATCTGGACTATGCGTCACGACGATGAGCATCGTCCGTCTTTCGGCTTGCGTCTCCAGCAGGAGCCGGCCGATTTCGGCCGCCGTTGTGCGGTCGAGATTGCCGGTCGGCTCATCGGCCAGCACCAGCGTCGGGGAGTTGATCAGGGCCCGGGCGATGGCGGCCCTCTGCCGCTCGCCTCCCGACAGTTCCCCCGGCCGATGATGGATGCGGTTTTCGAGCCCCACTCGTTCGATGAGCGCGCGGGCATGGCCCTCGATATCTTTCGCTCGCATCTCGTCAGCGATGGTCGGCAGAAGCACGTTCTCCAGCACCGAGCACTGCGGCAACAGATGATGGTCCTGAAAGACAAAGCCGATTTGACGATTGCGAAAGTGCGCGAGTCGAGCGTCCGCTGACTGAAATGCGAACGGATCATCCCCGCGCAGTCGCACGGTTCCGCTTGTCGGCGTTTCAAGCGCACCCAGAATGGAAAGGAGCGTGCTCTTGCCGGAGCCACTCGCGCCGACGATGGCCAGGTTCTCCCCCGGCGCGAGACTGAACGTCACGCCGCGCAGCACTTCAAGCGACTCCGCCCGCGTGGGATAGGTCTTGGTCACGTCGTTGACCACGAGGCCGTCGTCGCTCATTGCGCTAGCCGCCCGAGGCCTGGAAGTCGCGCAGTTGCTTGGCGATCGCGCTAGGAATAACTATTGATCGCGGCGTGCCTCCCGCGTCGACGCGGCAGCAGACCGCCACCAGACGCCCCGTGGCAATCTTGGCGCCGGCGTGCGTGAACGCAAAATCAAACGTCACACTCTTCTCGCCAATGCGCCCAATGGTCATCGTGATCTCGAGGACGTCTTCAAAACGAATCGGCCGGTGATAGTCACAACTGGCCGAGACTCGCGGCCATGCCAAATGCCCTTCGCCGTCGCGCATCACCACCGAAAGTCCTAGCGTCCGCCAGAACTCGTGCTCGACCTCCTCCATCATCGGAAAGAAGGACGAAAAGTGGGCGATGCCAGCGGCGTCGGTGTCGCGGAACTGGACGCGCCGCGTGGAGGAGAGAGAACCGGGCATGAGCAAAAAGCCTGAAGGAAGCGGGCCTACAGGCCATTAAACCATGCGGCAGGCGCAATGGAATAGCCCAGGGAACTCGGCGAATTCCCTGGGCTTTGTATTCGTGGAAGCTGGATCGGACGCGCGAGCGCGAGCGATCAAGTCGCGGTGTACGGCAGTAGGGCCATATAACGAGCGCGCTTGATGGCGAGCGTGACGGCGTGTTGACTGGCCGCCGTGCAGCCACTCTTGCGGCGTCCGACAATTTTACCTTGACGGTTGGTGAGCTTGGCCAACAGATCGAGGTCTTTGTAATCGACGTACATCGGCCGTGGCCGCGCGCCATCGACAAAGATCGGATCCTTTTTCTTAGCGCGAACTTTCGACTTGGCGGCGCGCCGCTTGGTCATGGGCCGAGCTGGTTTTCTACTTCCATTCATCGAGAGATCAACCTGGGGCTAAATTCCATTGCGCCGGAAGCGGAGCTTCCATTTTACTGTGGCGCTTCCTTGTACATTCTTCGGATTGGACGGCATCGCAGCGACGCGAGCTATTCTTGGCCGGAGCGTAGCGACTATTCTTGATAGCCGCCGCGACCACGACCGCCGCCACCACCGCCACCATATCCGCCACGTCCGCGACCGCCGCCACCGCCACCATATCCGCCGCCGCCACCGCCACCTGGACGCGGAGTACGCTCGCGAGCTTCGTTCACTGTGATGGCGCGACCGTCGACTTCAGCTCCGTTGAGAGCGTTGATCGCCTTCTGACAACCCTCGTCGGTCTCCATCTCGACGAAACCAAAACCACGCGACCGGCCGGTTTCACGATCGGCAATCACCTCCGCGGAGCGCACGGCGCCGTGCGCGGCAAACAACGTCTCCAAAGTCGCCGACGTGGTCGACCACGGGAGATTACCGACGTAAATCTTCTTCGCCATCACAAGAGTCCTTTGCACATCAGGGGCGAGCTAAACGGGGCTCGAAAACCGGCGCGACGGTCATCGCCCCCCGGGGTGCGCCGCGCCTAGTTCGACAGACAGTAAAATTTACCCCACCTGTGGAGGCAAATGCAACTCCTTTTGACGAAAACATTTCACGAAAATTTCACCGCGAGAAGCCTCCCCAGCGCCGGTGATTCCGTGCCCTAGCCACCAGTCGCTGGGGGCGCCGGCCGGCCGGCGGTCTGCGCGCGAGCGATGGTTTCGCGGTACAGGGCCGCGGTCTCCTCGGCCATCGCCTGCGCCGAGTACCGCTCGTGGACCGCCGCTCGGCCCTGACGCCCCAGTTCTTCAGCCAGCCCCGGCTCCACCATCAGGCGCCGTAGGACCGCCGCGAGTTCCGCCGGGCTATCCGAGTCGGCAAGGAGCCCGCCCCGGGTGTCGGCGATCAACTCGGGAAACACCCCGTGCGCCGGTTCGACGATGGGCACGCCGCTGGCCAGCGCTTCGATCAGCGACAACCCCTTGCTCTCGTGATAGACGGTCGGCACGCACATCACGTCGAGAGTAGACAGGAAGGCCAGCTTTTCGGCCCGGGTCACCTCGCCGACGTACTCAAACCGGCCCGCCGAGATCCAGTCCTTCATTCGCTCTTCGATCGTTGCCAGGTAGGGCCGGTCGCGCTCTCCGAGATAGCCGGCCACGCGAACTCGAAACGGCGGCGCATGCGGATTAGCCGCCAGAACCTCCGCCGCGGCGACCAGGTTGTGCAGGCCCTTCTCCGGACAGATTCGGGCCAGATATCCGATCGTGAATGGCGCCCCGCCGTGCCGCGCCGGACTCGGATCATGTCCCGCGAGGTTGATGCCAGGCCGAATCACATCAATACGCTCGCGCGGCACATCCAAGTAGTTCGCCATGTAGTTCGCATAATAATCGTTCATCGCCAAGAAGCCGTCGACTTCCGCCGCACGCTCGCGCAGTAGCGTTCTCGCCCGCTCGTAATACGGCGCCGGAAGCTGCTCGAGAAACAAATCCTCGCCCGACAGGCCGCAGATCACCGGGGCGCCCAGAGCGCGAATTTCGCGGGCCATCCCCAAGAGTAGAGCGTTCGAGAGCTGCACGACGTCGGGCCGGGCCTCGCGCTGCAGCCACCGGATCAGCTTGGCCAGCTCCTTGCTCTGTCGGCCATGTTCCCCTTCGAGCATCGACACGGTCAGCTCGCCCAAGCTGGCCGGATCGACGCTCGCCCCGCGACGGGTCGCCCGTTCGATCAGGCTTGGCGAATTGAGCAAGGCGTCGACGAACCATGGCGTGTGGCGAAACAGGGCCGACTTCTGTTGCAGGTAGACATTGATCCCGCCATAGAAGACTCTCCGCAGACTGACGTCCTGGTCATCGGTGCGCAGCGGGGTGTAGGTGGGAACCAGCAGGATATCTTCGCCGGCCGCGATGAGCGCCGCGGCCAGGGTGTTGTCGTGCAGACAACTGCCGCAATACATCCCGGCGGCGCCGGCGGCGAGATACACGATCTTCATCGAGAGGGCCAACTTCGAACGACGAGGCGATTCAGCGATCCAACTTAGACCAACGCCGCGCCGCCCGCCAGCCACTTTTGCGCATGCTCGGCGACGAGTATAGTGGCGGCGACGCTCGGCGCTTGATGTTCAGTGCGCAGCGCTATCCCAGGAGTTAACAATGCAAGCCATGGATATCGCCAAATTGCTGGCCGCGATGCTGGGGATTCTCGGCCCCGCGCCGGCGAATCAGTCGAAGGAGTTGGGGCTCAAGTCGGGCGATCAGATCGTGGCGATCGGCGACTCAATTACACGCGCCGGTGGATACCTCCACGACATGGACGCGGTCCTCGCCGCGCAGTATCCGGAGCTCAAGCTCCCGAAGATCATCAACGTCGGCGTCAGCGGCAATCGCTCGGGCGACCTCATCAAGCGATTCGAGAAAGACGTCCTCGCCAAGAAGCCGCAGGTGGTCACCATTTCGATTGGCGTCAACGATGTCTGGCACCGACTCGACAAGCCGCACGATCCGCAGGTGCTCACTGACTTCACCGCCGACGTCACCAGCCTCGTCGATCAGGCCCAGAAGGCGGGAATTCGCGTCGTGCTGGTGACGCCGACCATCATCATGGAGGATCCCCAAGCGGAGGGGAATCAGCGGATGAAGATGTACCTGGATGCGTATCAAAAGATCGCGACCGAAAAGCACTGCGCGATCGCCAACCTTCATCAATTGTTTCTGGACGCGCTGGCGAAAAAGCCGGCCGAGGTTCAAGGCAACTGGCTCACCTCGGACGGCGTGCACATGAAGCCCGCGGGAGACGCGATCATGGCGATCGGCGTCTTGCGAGCGTTCGGCGTGCCGGACTCGAAGATTGCTCTTCCGGAAAAGGCGCCGGAACCTGCGGCTAAGTGACCGCGGCTACATGATTGCCACTTCATCGCCGACGGCGAGGCGATTGCCGCCGCCGGACCGTAGCCGCGTGTTGATCGCCAGTCGATAGAAATGATCGAAGAGCTCGCGCGGCGCGTTGGGAGGAAGGCTCCTCGCCCGCTGCTCGCTGAATGTAGAAACAAATCGCGGCAGCGGCATGCCCGTGTCAGGAGAGCGCGTCGGCACCGGGCACCGCGCGCAGGGCTTCAGCCCCTCGAAGACGACCGAGCCGATTTGAAACTTGCGACCACGTCCCTCGTCGACGAGCAGACCGTCCTCCCAAAACGGCTCGACGTCATCGATCTCCAGATTGGCGCGGAAGCGACGGCGCGCGTCGTCGATCTCCAAGTCGAACCAGCGAGCGACTTCGGCGAGCGTCGCCGTGCTGATGACCGTGGGGCCCGGCGCCTCAGGGTCGTCCGGAAATCCGCCGGCGTCGTTTTCTTCCAGGCGGATTGTCAGTCCGAAGAATTCGCCGAGCCAAGCTTCGAGCGCCACGCGGTCTTGATCTAGATGAAAGTCCCGTTCGGGCTCCGCGCCGTCGCGACGCGCGATCCGCAAGACACGGGCGACCGGGTCGTAGACCGATCGCAAATCGTGCATCTTGGCGGTCCGCTTGCCGTTGACGTATTCGCCCGACTGATCCATCAGGGCGAACCGCCGATCCTCGGCGATCGCGCCGTGCGGCAGCACGATTGTCTCCGCGACCGAAAGGCCGTCGAACGACTTAATCGGATAACAGATAATGCGAGCAAGCCGCGGCATGGAGCACGCCTCGTAGGAATCACACCGGCGCGACGATCTCCAGCAATTCTATCGCCGGCTCCCCGTCGCAGTCGATCCGGGCAGTGCGGCCGTAAGTCACTTGCCCCGGCGCCGAGCCAAACCAGCTTCGCAAATCCTCGCCTGGCATGACGCCGAGCAATTGCTCGCAGTGCACTTCGCGGAGCACCTTGTGCTCGATCAGGATTCGGCCCAATGGCTTGGACTGGCTCTCGACTTCCCGCCGCACTGCCTCGCTGACGAATTTGAAATTCAACCGCATCACGCCAAATTGCACGACGCGGCCGTCTGACTGCGAGCGCAGCAAAATCTTTCGCGCATATCGATCGCCGGAAACTTGCGTATCGAGCACAACGACGTCCACCGGCGAGCCATAATATCGCTCGACCGTGACGGTCATGTGATGATCGTGCGCCAACAGGGTCTGGTACGCAGCGGGCATCTCGCCCGCCGCGACAGGCTGAAATGCCCCCAGCCGTGCCGGATCGGCGAAGAAGAGCTCGACGAGCGCATGGAGGTCCGTCATGGGAGAGCCACCCGCAAGCGGGTACCCGGCAGTTAGCAGATCGCTGTTAGCAGGAGGCGGGATGCAATGGGTGGGCAAAATACTACGGCGGCGGCCGCCTGGTTGCGGGCGTCCGTCGCTTCTGGAGACGTCGACGATTACACCGGCCGTTCCAGTACCGTGTCAATCAAGTAACCTAACAACCAACGTAGCTCATCTGGCGACAGGCTCGCGGCGATCGCTTCGGCCTGGGCCTGATGCTCGGCGACAAGGTCCGCGGCCTTTTCAAACACGCCGGCCGCATGGTAGAGCTCGCGCACACGTTCGACTCCAGCAGCCGTCGCGGGACTCTCCGTGGCCAGGGCCTCCAGCCGACGCCGATCGGTCACGTTGAGCCCCGCCAGCGCTAAGGCCCACAGTACGGTGGGACGACCGCCCAACACGTCGCCACCGGCCATTAACTTGTTTGTAGCATCCGCGCGCCAATCTCCCAAATCATTAAGGATTTGAAAGGCCACACCTAAGTGTTCGGCGAATCGCCGCATGGGCTCAAGGTAGTTGTCGATCGGCCCCGCCAGACGCAATCCCATCAGCAAGGCGGCTTCAAAGGCTGGCGCCGTTTTGAGCGCGTAAATGTTCAAAGCGTCGGCGACGGTCAAACGCTTGTCGCGAGCGTCGCGCCACAGGAGCTCGGCGCCTTGCCCTTCGGAAAGCTTCATGTGCGCGTCGGCCAGGCGGTCCAGAATGTCGACGGCCACTTCGGCGCCCAGCGCCCGCGATTCGCGGCTGACGAGGCGATAACCGAGGCCGATTAAATAGTCGCCCACGTTGATCGCCGTCGGAATGCCATACTTGCGGTGGAGCGTGGCGTCGCCATAGCGAAACGCGTCGTCGTCTTCGATGTCGTCGTGCACGAGCGATGCTTTGTGAAACGTCTCGATTGACATCGCCGCCCGCAAAACCGATGGCGAGATCGCGTTCAAGGAGGCCGCCCCATTCACCAACGAAGCGTGACCACCCGTCAGGGCATCGTGCACGGCCAGCGTGATAAACGGCCGCGAGTGCTTGCCCCCCTTGGCCAGGAAGTCGTAGGCGATCGCCTCGGTTCCAGCCACGGGATCGAGACCGGCCACTCCCTGCCCATTCATCTCCGCCAGGTTGGCGGTGGCGCGCGTCCGAGGCGCAAGGCGCTCAAGCTCGCTCGGGTCGAACATCCGCGTGGCCGCGCGCATCAAGTGGACATAAGTCCGAGTCGGCGTGGGCTGCGCGTGGCCCCGGACTTCAACCATCGCCCGAATGGCCTCGCCATCGACACAGGCGCCCTCGCAATCCCCGGCCGCGAGCGGAACCGCCATGCAAGGGACGCCGGCCTCGAGAATCCGGTCGATCGCCAGTTCGAGGATATCCAAGGGCGCCGCGCCTATCACGGCGTCCGCATAACCAGAGGTGATCGCCTTCAGGATCGGCGAGGAATTGTCGACAGTAAGGGTGTGATAGCCGAGCTTCTCCGCCAGGCGGCGGTACGTGGCGACGCCACAGGCGCCATTCGACGATGATCCATTGACGCCGCCATTCCCCTCGTGCTCCTCGGCGCCGTGTATCGGACAGGCCGGCAGCAAGAACAGGCGGCGGCTGGGCGGGATCGCTGCCACATCGGCGCGCCAGAATTCGGTCACCAAGGCGACCATTGTCCAACCAACGTACCCCTCGGGCTCCGCCAGATCCGCCAAGATGCCCCGACTGAGGGCTTCCAGATCCTGCTTCGAGAGGGGGCGGGCGCGATCCAGGGTCCCGGCGGCCGCCACCGCGCGCGACCGAATCTCGTCGCGCAAAGCCTGACTTTCCGGCGTCCGTTTGAGGTGGCCCGTTTCGCGGCGCCCCAACCGTCGGGCGCCTGACACGGCCATTTCGGACTGTTCCAACGACGATTCCGCGGGCGCGGTCGACAAAGCTCCCTCGCTCATTTTGTGCGGCGTCAGATCCACCGACGCCAATCGCCAGGCGCCGTCCTCACGGACAAACGCCCGATATCCTACTCCATTAAGAACCGCAGAAGCCCCTCCAACATAACAAAATGACCCCGAGGGGGGGAGGCGTGGCTGGGGCCAGCGGTCAGCAGTTAGCAGATAGCAGTTAGCTTAAGACGGGGGACGAGGGGGGCGGGGGGGTGATGACCAGGGGCAGAAGAGCCTTCGGCAAGACTCGGCCCGCGAGCGGCACGTGCCTTCCTTCTTCCCACTATCTGCTAACCGCTAACAGCTGCCCGCTCACGTATACCGCACGCCCCGATGCATCGGCTCGAAGAACGCGGGGAGCAGGGCGTCGACTCGCAGGAGACCGGCGCGGGTGAGGGTGATCCGTGGGCCATCGATCGACAGGTAGCCGGCCTCGGCGTACTCGCGCCACGCCTCGTGCCACTCTTCGAGGATGTCGACGTTGAACTTGTCTTGAAAGTAGCCCGCGTCGAGCTTGCCTGTTTTCAGTTGCAAGATCATCTCGCGCACAAGCAGTTGATGGGCCGTCGGCCTGAGACCACGCGCGAGCGGCAGCTCACCGGCCTCGAGTGATTCCAGATACTGCGTCCACTCCGCCTGATTCTGGTAATGGACGCCCGACACATGCCCGAAGCTGGCCACGCCGGTCGCCAGTAGATCGGAGCCGCGCCACAGATTGTCGCGGTAGCTGAAGTTTACCTTGCTTGAATCCTTGACCAGTGTGTAGGCGCTCGAGACCGAGTAGCCGGCGGCGGTGAACGCGTCGAACGCATAATCGACCCAGGCGCGCTTCGTCGGCCAGTCGGCAACCGGAGTCTCCACGTGGTTCCCCAGGATGTCCTTCGAATAGACCGTGTTGAAGGGGAGCTCCATTTGATAGATGGTGACGCTGTCGGGCGCGAGGTCCAGAGTTCGCTGCACGCTGTCGCGCCAGTTGTCCCAATTCTCGCCGACCATGCCGGCGATGAGGTCGATGTTCACGTTCGGGAATTGCGCGGCTTCGATCCACTTCCAGGAGCGATAGACTTCCTCGGAGAGATGGGCTCGGCCGTTCTCCTCGAGGATGGCGTCGCCGAAATTCTCGACGCCAAGGCTAAGACGCGTGACGCCGAGCTCGCGCAGCGTTTGAACCTTGGGCTCGGAGAGCGTCCCCGGCTCGCACTCAAACGTGACTTCCTCGGCGTGATCCCAATTGATGTTCGCCCGCAGACGGTCCACCAGCGACGTCAATTGTTTGCCGCTCAAGAACGAAGGGGTGCCGCCGCCGAAATACACGAACCGGAACGGACGATCTCCCATTACCGGCAGCGCGCTCACGAGCTCGATCTCGCGCGACAGCGCGGCGACATAGCGCTCCACATCGGCCCCGTTTTTGTCGGTATAAACCCGAAAATAGCAGAACTTGCAGCGCTTACGGCAAAATGGAATGTGCAAATACAGGCCGAGCGGCGTGGCGCCGGGCCGCGAATGGAGCGCCGCGCGCACGTCGACCAGAGCATCAGCCGTCCATTGGCTGAATGGTGGATAGTTGGCGATAAAATAGCTGCCAACTTCGGTTTTGGTCGCGTCGGTGGCCATGATGCTGATCGATTGTACCACGCCCCGTGGTTTACTGCCGCTTAGGGCCCAGACAATAGACTGGCCCCCGGCGCGCGCCGATGACGAGCTTGCCACCGCCAATCGCGGGGGAGGCAACGATATCGCCGCCGGCTTCAAACTCCGACAGCTTCACGCCGCTCTTGCGATCCAAGACGTATAACCGCCCATCCGAGGCGCCGACATACACTCGCGCTCCACAGATGACCGGCGAGGATTCGACTCGCCCCTTGGCTTGAAAGGTCCAAGCCTCACTGCCATCCTTCGTGGCGAACGCGTGCACCTGTCGATCCATGCCGCCGACGACCACCAATTCATCGGTCACCGCGGCCGACGAGCGAAACGATTGCTGCTTCGGCGATGGGTACGTCCAAAGGACTTTGGCGTTCTTCCAATCGATCGCGAAAAACGTCGCCCCCTCCGTGCCAAAATAAACCGCGTTCTTGAGCACCGCCGGCGTCGACCCAGTCGGCGCTTCGATATTGACGCTCGACGCTTCCTTGCCCGTGATCAAATCGATGACGTGCAGCTTGCCGTCGCAGCCGGCGAGAAAGCAGCGATCCTCGACGATCGTGGGCATGCAGCGAATCTGATCTTCGATCTTGTGGCTCCACACCAGCTCACCCGACTTCTCGTCGCGACAATACAACGTCGAGTCCTGCGAACCATAGAGGACATGCCCGGCGTGAAAATTGGCGCTGGAGTTGATCTCGGCGTTCGCGTCCTGGCTCCAAATTTTTTTGCCGGTAGCCGCGTCAATGCAATAAAACGTCCCCTGGGAATCGCCCAGGTAGACATGCCCATCCTTAACGGAGGCCGAAGCCGTGAAGCCTAACTCCGTATCGAAATGCCAGCGCTCCTTGCCGGTTTCCAAATCAATGGCGTACAGGGGACCATCGAGACTGCCGATGTAAACCACGCCGTCCACGATGGCCGCCGTGGCGTCGAATCCTGCCCGCAGGGGCTCGAGCTTCCAGACCACCTCAAGCGAGTCCGGCAATTCCTTTTCTGTCGAGACGCCACTGGCTAAGGGATCGCCGCGAAACAACGGCCAATCGGCCGCTTCGATCACCGTGGCGCTGAAAAGCATCCAGCAGAACACTGACAAGGCAATTGGCCGCGAATAAACGCGAATACACGCGAATGCAGCAGAGTACCTTCTGGACGTTTTCTCATTCTCGTGCATTTGCGTCGGGTACCCTTTGGGTGGCGGCTAACTCAATCGTACGCCGCCTGATAGAGCGCGAGTAGCTCGGCTTCGCCGACTGGGCGAGGGTTAAACGTCGCGGTCCACTGCTTGGCCGCCTCGGCTGCAAGCTCCGAGAGCCGATTGCGCTCGATGCCACATTCGGCGAGCGTCGAACAAAGGCCTGCCTTATGTGAAATGCCCGAGACGAACTCGGCCAATCCCTCGTGGCCATCGGCGGGAGCCGGCGTGTCGTTTCCCCAGCCTGTTCCTTCGAGCAAATCTCGATACGCCGCTCCGTGCTCTTCGCCGTTGAAGCGGATCACGTGCGGCAGCATCAAGCTGACTGCTTGCCCGTGGGCGACGCCATAGCGCGCGGTGAGCGGATTGGCCAAGGCGTGCGCGGCGCCGAGCATCGAGTTTTCAATCGCCAGTCCCGCGAAGCAGGCGCCCAGCTGCATGCCGCCGCGCGCTTCGAGATCGCTTGGATGATCGAGCACCCGAGAATAGTTCTCGCCCAGTAGCAGCCACGCCTCGCGGCTGAACGCCAACGAGGCCGGGTTGCGCACCCGGGTGACATACGTTTCCAGCGCGTGCGCGATCGCGTCGATGCCGGTGAGCGCGGTCACGAGCGGCGGCTGCGAAACCGTAAGCTCCGGATCCAAGAGGGCGACGCGAAACGACGCCTTCGGATCGCCGCAGGCCATTTTGACGTGCGTTTGGGCGTCTGAAATCAAGGCGAACGACTGCGTCTCGCTCCCCGTGCCGGCCGTGGTCGGAACAGCGATCATCGGCAGCAGCGGCGCCGTGGCCTTGCCGATACCCCAGTAATCGTGAATCCGGCCACCACACGACACGACAAAGTTGATTCCCTTGGCGCTATCCATGGCGCTGCCGCCGCCGAGGCCGATGATGATGTCTGGGCGCCAGCCGCGCGCGACGGCGACTCCCGAGTCGACAACGTCTGACGTGGGATTCTCACAGACGTCGTCGAAGACGTGCGTATCAATCCCGGCGTTGGCCAAGGCATTGAGAGCGCGATCTACATGCCCCGCGGCCCGAATCCCCCGATCGGTCACCAGCAGCGCCCGCTTGGCGCCGATCTCGCGCGCAAGCTCCCCAAGCCGTTCGAGCTTCCCGGGCCCGAATACGATGCGCGTGCGCGGCTGGTAATCAAATGGAATCATCACCGTTTAGCGGGCGGGCTTGCCCGCCTGTTGAAAAGCGCGCGCTCGGAACAAAAACTCCACAATGTTTCCCTCGTGCGGCTGGAGCCAATCTATTTGAGTGGTGGGAATTGCTCCAATGTTCAAGCGGTCAATTTGCGTTGCATCGGTTAATGATCTGATGAAACTCTCGTTCTCTGTAATCGCTGTACAGACGAGTGTAGGCCCAATCGCGTCGAGCATCTTTTCTTGCGGGCACTCCACGACCGTCGCGAACGGAAACATATACTCCGCTTTGGCAAGCGCCGCCGTCGGCGACTTCGCGTGCACAATCGTCGGCCGCAGATAGCCGACACGCTCGCGTTCCTCGAGTCGCGGCCCGTACTCGGCAGTGGCGTGCGAGACTCCTTCGTCTCGCAAACCCGCTTCGATCTGTCCCCAAATTGATTTCGCGGCGCCCGGAACGGTGAACGCTGCTAAGCCCGATTGCGGGTCATTCGGCGGCAGAACCGGAGTTGGACCTATCCGCGCGGCAATCGCACGCGCGATTTCAGCAGTATGCCGCGAGGCCCAGACGCCCGAAGCGTTGATGCAGCTTCGGCCCGCATTGGCGAAGATGCTCGTCACAATGAGGTCCAAAAATTCTTCCCAGCGATCCACGACGTCGTCGCCAATCAAGATCTTACTGAAGCCCGGTCCGTGCACTTGGACGCGAGGGTCGCCCTTGTAGCGATCGACCGTGGCCGCGCCGCCAAAGATCATGCTCCGCGACGAGCCCGAGAGAACCGCGCCACCGACTTCCTGCGGGCCGGGATAGATGGAGATCGCCTCGGCCGGAATTCCTGCCGCGGACATCGCCGCCGCCATCCGGAAAGGGGTCCACGGTTCCTGCGAGCCAGGCTTGATCACCAGGCCAACCGCGAGCGCGATCGCCGGCAGCCACAAGGCATGCACGCCGGGCGAGTTCGACGGCAGCACCAAGCCGAGCGCCGGCGCCTGAGCTTGATAACTGACCGTGACGCCACGTCCTTCCTGGCCATGCCCCGCGGAAAGGATCGATAGATCGAGCCCGCGCGTGAGCGCGTCGAGAATCTTCGTCATGTTCGCGAGGACGAACACATTTTTTTGCATATTCGCGCGGCACATGTGCTCAGGGATGCCGGTGGTCGCCGATTGCGCGCGAACAAATTCGTCCGCCGATTGCTGGCCGTCCCCCAAAGGAAGCGTTGCGTTCAAGTAAAGCTCGGCCGCTTGACCAAGCCGCGCAATGATCTCGTTGGGTTGAATCGCGCGGAGCGCTTCCCGAGCAGCGCGCGCCTTGCGCAGATCGCGCTCGATCAGTCCGGCGTTGGCCTGGCCGATCTTGGCTATGGGCTCGCCCGTCAAAAAATGTTCGAGCGTCGCTGTCTCCAGCGACTCATATGGCTTGCCCCAACGCAAAATGGGAATCTGTAGCAAGCGGGCCTCGTCTCTCGGAAAGCGTGACTAACGGGGCGGAACAGGAGGGAGTATCGCGTATAGGCGGTGGGCTAGCGAGGCGAAGCCCACTGAAAGGGCCCCGCCTAGACGCTATGGCGTCGCGTCTAATTATAGAGTCACGGCCACACGGCGTCGATTCAGAAGGCGACCACCTATTTCACTTCAAACGAAGTGGGTAATTTCGCTCGCTTGATCTGGCCAATGCGGGCCCACTTCGGGTCGGGCAGATGACGCTTGGGGTCCTTCTTGTAGAAATCCGAATGCAAGTAGTTGTCTCGGTTCTTGGCCCAATCGGTAATCGTCTCTTTCTCCTGGGCGATTGTCGATTTCGTTCTGTGATACGGCGAAATGACCGGGCGTCGTTCGTCGCCGTCCCAGAACAGATTATTGCCCTCGGTTCCGGCGCCGACCCCGCGCCATTCGCCATTTTCCGGACGCCCGAAAAAAGGATTCTCAAAGTGAATCTGATCGCCCAACTTGAAATCCTTGGCTTCATAGCCGTCCGGCGACTCCGAGCGCAGGCGTTCGACAAACGTTTCGATGAACTTGCTATCGGCCGGCCCATCCACCGACGGATCGCGAGCATTCTTTTCGATCACGGCGCGCATCCATTTCAGTCCAGCCTCACCATCCGCGAGTCCGCGGTCGCGACGAGTTTCGAAAAATTTGATGAAGCCTTCCAGGATGATCAGCTCCGTCAGCTTCGTGCAGAAGATCTCATAGTCCGCGGGTTTGCTGCTGAAGATGTCGCGAACCGCGTCGAGCACGTCGGGCACATCCTCGCGGATCACAAAGTGATCGCGCATGACCCAATACTTTTCGTTTCGCTGATTGCCCGTGCCACAGACGGGACACTGGCGAGCCGCCGCGAGAACCGCGGCGCGCAGCTCCGCCAAATCCTGATCAGTCCATTTGGGAGAGACGTCGGTGGGCGCTTCGCCGAGCGCCCTCGATTCGAAGAACGCGGTCATCGCCATGACCACCGCCAGGGCCGCGAATCCGCGGACCATCGCCACGACCGGAAAGCGCCTCATGGAGCCCCTCCCACCGGCGGCAAGTTTTGCTAATAGACGCCGACCGTCGTCGCCTCGGCCAGCTCGTGGAACGGACGCACGCCGCTCACTCCATCCCACGGATATTTAGTATACGGCGGCTCACGCTCTCCTTCATCTCTTTCCAGAAAGCCGGGCACGAAGAATTCCTTCGTCAGCGTGGTCAGTTTGACGCGGCCTGTCTGGCCATATTCGACCACGCGGCTGGCGTCGGCGAAATCGACGACTTCGATGACGGCCCGGGGTTGGGGAGCGTAGTAAGAAATCTTGTAGCCATCGGCGGCCGTCACCGGCTTGGAGCAGGCCAGACCCATTAAGGTGTTGCCGTACGTCGGCGTCATGTAGACGCCGTCCAAGAATTCTTCAGTAGCGAAGCGCGTCCACTGCGGCGTGAACTCCGTGCCGCCGGAGAAGATGCCAGTGATTCCGGCCGAGCGAATCGTCTGGCCTTGCTTTTCAAGCGCGAGCGCCAAGGCTTCGAGCAGCTTCGGCGTCGTGAACATGCAGCGGATGTCGTGGCCGGCAGAGAGAATCGTGAGCGCCTGGTCGATGCAGTGCTGCTTGTAGGCTTCGAGGTGCTCCATCCAGCCTTTCTTGATCAGCTTGATTACCCAGCGTGGATCGAGATCGACGCAAAAGCAGATCCCGCCGCGAACCTGGGCCAGATGTTCGATTGCCAGCCGTAGCCGGCGCGGGCCGCTCGGGCCGAGCATCAGCCAGTTGGCGCCGCGCGGAAAGTGCTCGTCAGGCAGCGTCTCGCTGAATAGCGAATAGTCGGTGCGGAAGTCGTCGATCGCGATCCGCGACTTGGGAATGCCGGTCGTGCCGCCGGTCTCGAAAACGTACACCGGCTTGTCTGCGAGTCCCGTCGGTACCCAACGCCGGACCGGACCGCCACGCAGCCACTCATCTTCAAACGCCGGAAATTTTTTCAGATCGTCGAACGAGTTGACGTCCTTGAGCGGATCGAATTTCAAGCTTGCCGCCCGTTCCAGCCAGAACGGACAGCCGGTTGACGGATGAAAATGCCATCGCACGATCTCGCGGACTTGCTCATCGAGCGCCGCGCGGGCCGCGGCAAGTGCGGCTTGCATGTCGGACATAGGAGCCAGCAGCCTCAGCTATTTGCTGGCGTCGGCACGCTGCTCAACTGCGCGAGAACTTGCAGCACGCCGTTCAAGTGCGCCAGGCGCGGGCCAAAGCGATCGACGAACTCGTTGAGCATGAACTCGCTGCCATTGAGATCTTCGTGGTTCTCGTTGATCTCGGTGGTGAGCGTGTCCAGAAACTCAATCTGAACTTTCGACAGCGCCTCAGCCGCCTTGCGACATTCCTTCGCCAAATCCGGATTGGCCTGCTTCCACTGGCCGAGCTCCGTGTTGCGTTGGCGCTGCGCGGACGCCAATTGTCCGACAAGCTCCTCGAGCAATTCGTTCTGACGATCCTGCGCGGAGAGAATATTGCGGAGGATTTGCGTCTGCTCCGCCGCGGCGAGCGCGGCCTCGGGAACGCGGTTCAAATGCGCCCCGGCTGTAATGTCGACTTGCGTGAAGAATCCCGCCGGCGGCGTTTTGTCGTTATTCATCGTTGTATCTCAGGCGGCCATTACATTCGATAAACTCACAGTATACACGAGGAAATGGCTAATGGCTATCACCCCGCTCGCTTTGCTTCCGGTGTGCGAGGAGGTTCAAGATTACCCCGCTTCCCCAGCCCCAAACCCTTAACCCGACCCCTTAAAGTCCACCCCTAGGCTCGCCGATCAAGGGCATGGCGACGCCTGATTCGTCGCGCTGCGCCTTCGGACGCTCCGTTTGTTCCGGTCGTATAAGTTGGGAAAAGTATGGCGGACAACGAGCGACCATCGTCCGGAGCCTTGGGATTCCTCACGATCCTATCCCACGAGCAACTGGGCTTCGTCGGCGGCTATTTGATCACGAATCTATCGGGCCGGCCGCTGGAGTTTCACTGCACCGCGCCGATCAAGCCGAACCGCGCGCAGCAAATTCTCTACGGCCCGACGTTGATGCCCTATCTGTGCGGCGATCAGATTGGCGGCGCGTTGATTGCCAAGGGTTCCGTCACGCCCGCGCTCGTTTGCACCGATATCGCGGCGGCCCTCGCAGCGCGCGAGCTGACGCAAGCGCCGTTCGTGCTGTTGACGAGCGACGCGTCGAAGATTGCGGATGAGCCGCGGGTTGACGAAGCAACTTCAACGGGAACGCCGACGACAATCGAAGCCAGCGCCAAGCGTCAATGGCGACTCGACACAGCCCATTCGCCCACCGAGCATGGAACGCACTTCGAGTGGGGACGGTATCGCTTGGCCACGAGCGCCCGACACGCGCGGGACGAAGAGCTGGCGCGCGAGCGGCTGGCAGGTCTCGGGGCGTTTGATCTCGCGGAGCCATTCGGCCGGATTCGCGACGCCATCGAAGAGGCCCATCGCGCGGCCCGCAAGGCCGATGGCTAACGCCCACCACTCCGCCGCCGAAAACGTTCAGCTTGCTTCGGAGCGAGCGCCCCTTGCTACTCGCTCGGCCGATCTCTCGCTTTCGGTCGCGCTTTTCAACAGTGGCTGGAGCGCGGCGATCAGCCGCCCGGCGAAGATCCAGACGTCGACGACCGCGCTTGGCGCCGCGACGCCTGGAGTCGTCAGTCTGTCGATCAGCGGTTTGCGGCCCAAGGTGACCAGCTTTCGCTTTCCCGCCGTCGCGGCAGCGCCGATTCGCCCCGCCGCAGCGCCCGCTGGCTCACCAGGTCCGGCGCCAACTGGCGCCGAAAGCGCCAAGTCAACTGCGCCCATTCGTCTGACACGGATCAAGCCCCCTGGCGACATCATCAAGCTCGAAGACCGGATGTACTACTTGTTGCAGCCGGCGCTCGAGACGCTCGTCGGTGGCGGGGCTCCCTTGGAGATGCCGTTTCAACCTTTCCCGTATCAATTCGAAGGCGTCTCATTTCTCTACCCGCGACATGCCGCCGTGCTCGCCGATGAAATGGGACTCGGCAAGACCATGCAGGCGATCACCGCGTTGCGCCTGCTCATCCATTCGGGCGAGGCGCGCAGCGTGCTCATCGTTTGCCCTAAGCCGCTGGTGAGCAATTGGCGTCGTGAGATCGATCGTTGGGCGCCCGAATTGCCCGTGACCACGATTGAAGGCGACCAAGCGCGGCGGCGTTGGCAGTGGGGACGGACTGACGCGCCGATCAAGTTGGCTAACTACGAGCTCTTGCATCGCGACCGCGACGCGATTGTCTCCATTGACCAGCCTTTCGACTTGGTCGTGCTCGACGAGGCCCAACGGATTAAAAACGCCAGCGGAACAACCAGCCAGGTGGTGCGAGCGATCCCGCGCCGCCGTAGTTGGGCGATGACCGGCACGCCGATCGAAAACAGCCACGAGGACCTCGTCGGTATTTTTGAGTTTCTCGCGCCGGGTTACTTGAACGCGACGATGAAACCGCGCCGGATGGGCCGGCTGGCCGCCGACTATGTACTGCGACGCACGAAAGACCGCGTTCTGACGGAACTGCCACCGAAGACCATTCGCGACGCGGAGGTCGAGCTTACCGCCGAGCAGCGGGGGACGTATCAGCTCGCCGAGGACGAGGGCGTGCTCAGGCTTACGCATCTCGGCGAATCGGCGACCATTCAGCACGTCTTCGAATTGGTCATGCGACTCAAGCAGATCTGCAACTTCGACCCGGCGACCGGCGAGAGCTCCAAGTTCGAGCGCCTGGCCGCCGACCTGGAGGAAGTAGTCGACAGCGGTCGCAAGGCGATTGTCTTCAGCCAGTGGGTCGGCACGCTCACGACCCTCTCTTCGCGACTCAAGCGTTATGGCGTCCTCGAATACCACGGCCAGATTCCGCAGCGCCGCCGCGAGGATGTGCTGCAGCGATTTAAGGATGACAAGAAGAACAGCGTGCTGCTCTTGAGCTACGGCTCGGGCGGAGTCGGACTCAATCTCCAATTCGCCGAATATGTCTTCCTCTTCGACCGGTGGTGGAACCCGGCGGTTGAAGACCAGGCGATCAACCGCGCACACCGCATCGGCGCGGCGGGTCCCGTGACCGTGACCCGGTTTCTGGCGGTGAACACGATCGAAGAACGCATCGACGAAATTCTCCGCGCCAAGCGCGAGCTATTCGATACCGTCTTCTCCGACGCCGAGCCCCACCGCCTCGGCCTCACGCAACAGGAAATCTTCGGCCTGTTCCAGCTCCGCGGCCCGAACGGCCCCATCGAAGTCGCGGCGTAGTCGCCGACCTTCTTCCTGATTAGCGAAGATTCTTTCCAGCACAGTGGGATCCGAAGCTTGGAATTCACGTGACTTGAAGTCGCGGC
>JADMIO011020012.1_pt1 | contig 47582 bp, 41 predicted proteins | sample 8958161 | NCBI WGS metagenome assembly JADMIO01 (sample SAMN16585339, study PRJNA669376) | soil metagenome | isolation source: Crop rotation soil | place: USA: Cullars Rotation, Alabama | collected 2011
CGCGACAACTTGTCCACGTGGAATTCTAAGCTTAGGATCCCAATGTGCTGGAAAGTCCGGTAAAAAAGCCTCCATAATTAACGAAGAAATTTCCTGTGCCATCATCTACTGTTAGATATTTATTGGTAGGAAGATCCTGTCCAATAACAAAATCAATTGGCTGAGGCAATGTAATAGCATTACCCGGAACAGGATTAGGAGTTGTTGCATCCCATGTTTTAACAAGGTCACCATCAATGTAGAAATTTTCTACACCTGAAGTAAATGTAACAACAACATGATGCCATTCATTTTCTGCTAATGCGACTCCTGCATCATCTCTATCATATATAGTTGTATCGCCTGCTGGCTTAACTACTTTTACTGTATAAAAAGGCAGATGCCCTGATTGCAATTGAAATTTATAACCATTCCATCTATTCATAGCAAGGAATGTATAGGTATCTGTATTCAATGTTCTTCCTGTTGAAGTCCATTTTTCCCATAGACTGATAGTCATTTGTGCAGGATTGAGTGATGCCTTATATGGAACATCAATATTAGCCCCATGATCAAAATGATACGCCATATTTGCACGTCCAAAGCGATCGATTGTTGGTGTAACAGTTCCTGCACCAAAATAAGGATGCCCTGCAGTTAATGTACCATTATTACCATTGCCTGATGAATCATCTGCATTACCATTCATCTTCCAAAAGCCAATCAGGTTCGCTGCTGCAATTTCTTTTATCAGATGCGATTCATACGTGGCTATTGCAGCATTTAGTTGTGCTGTTGTGTTGTTCACAGTTGTTTGAGTTGCATTGGCATCAGCATTAACAGTTTTAGATGCATTCAAGGCAGTTGTCAGTGCAGCTTTCGAGCCAACTTCATAATCACCTGGCTTAGTACCTTCTGTTGTATTATCATTCAATCCCTGAGCTATTGCAATAGCAGCCTGCAATGCAGATTTGTCGACAACAACAGGTGGTGTTGAAGATGAATCTTTTTTACAGGATGCAAAAATCAAAATAGAGCAAAGAAAGATTGTACCAAGTACCTCAGTAAGAAGCCTGGATTTCATTGATGACGATTTCATGATCAGAAAATTTAAATTGTTTAAAAAAATGTTTTAATGGATCAATGCAATGCTTTATTCCTGTCACGCTCAATTTGCGGAATAGGAAAATGTTTATTCAGGTCGTAATTAAAATTCGGATTGTCACTCAATGCCTGGGTGGCATAGTCTTTTCCCCAGCGAATAATGTCAAAATATCGATGAAATTCAAAACCAAGTTCAACACGACGTTCATGTTGAACAGCACGTCTTACAACTGACGGGTCGCCGGAAGTAATATCAGGTAATAAACCGGTTGGAATAACAGGGAATCCGGCAAGTGATGAATCATAGAGATAATCTTCTCTTGCTCTTTTTCTTACTGCATTCAATGGTATCAATGCATCTGCAGTTCTTCCTGATTCATTGAGCGCTTCTGCATACATTAATAATACATCTGAATAACGAATAGCTATATAACCCAGATTACCATCGCTTTTGATAGGCGCTTCTGCAAGTGATTGTTGATGTTTTCTTGTGAGATATCCTGTACTCGGTGACCATGACTTATCAAACGTTCTGCCATTAAACCATGGCATTGAATCTCTGCCAACTGTATAGTCAAGTCTTGGATCAACAACACCGCTGTCAGTCTTTTCAAACTCATCGACAAAGTTTTGTGTTGGTGCATCAAAATAATAACCACCATCTATTTGCGGAGCAAAATATTGGTTCAATTCATTTCCAAGTTTTGGATCCTGTCCGGATAAATGCTGAATCTCAAATACAGATTCACTACTGTTTTTAAATTGTTGTTTAAAATTCATACTATAAACAGATAACAATGAATAGCGATTACTGTCTACAACTTTAGCTGCATACGTTACAGCACTATCCCATTTACTTTGAAACAAATATGCTTTTGCAAGCAAGGCGTTGGCAGCGCCTGAAGTAGCTCTTCCGACATCAGCCCCACTATAAGATGGTGGGAGGCTTTGCGATGCCTGCATTAGATCAGGTTCAATAACCCCTTCATATATCTGTTGTTCTGCTGATTGCGGAATTTGCAACTGATCAGGGTTCAATGGCTGTAATACTACAGGCACATCTCCAAAAATATTGACGAGCTCAAAGTAATAATACGAACGAAGGAACTTTGCTTCTCCTATGATCCTTGCCTGCAATGCAGCATCCATCTGTATTGCAGGCACTTTGCTTATGACAAGATTGCAACGTGTAATACCATCATAACACAAAGCCCACACACTGGCCAGATTTCCGTTGGCTGCATTTACATTGAATTGATCTATGAAATCAATATCTGCCTGATCACCGGGATTGCCTCCTTTCACTGCGTCATCTGACGCTACATCTCCAAAGACCCAAAGCCTGTTGCTATTCTGAGTAGTAAAAGCAAGTGGTTGATATGCCGCATTGATTGCCAATATTGCTTGAGCCTGGGTTTGATAAAATTGATCTGAAGTATAAACACCAACAGGATCTTTTGTAATAAATTTCCTGCAACTGGTTCCTGAAAGAATCAGTATTATGAATAAGCTATTTAAAATATTTTTTTTCATTGCAATTGATTTTACTCTCATCTTTAAAAATTAAGATTAACACCAATTATATAGCTTCTTGCACTGGGATATGTTCCCCAGTCGATGGACGAAGCAACATCAGCTCCAAACTTTTCTGCTTTTACATTATCACTTGCAGTCATTTCCGGATCAAGTCCTGTAAACTTTGTCAGTGTCCATAAATTTTGTCCTGTTACATAAAATCGCAATCCTTTGATATGTGCTTTCTGTAAAAGCTTTTCAGGAATCGTATATCCTATTTGTAAATTTTTTAACCGTACATAAGAACCATCTTCTAAAAAACGACTGGAAGGATATTTATTATTGGAAGAACCGTTGAAAGTAACTCTTGGCATTGTATTGCTTGTGCCTTCTCCTTGCCAACGTTCATCATAAACACGTTGCGTAACATTAAACGGACGATAAAAACCTTCAATATCCATATTTACTTGCGAATAAATTTTGTTTCCGTATTGGCCCTGGAAAAAAGCAGAGAGATCGAAATTTTTATATTGAAGATTTGCAGTAAAGCCATAAATAAATTTTGGAATGGCACTACCAAGGAACGTACGATCACTATCATTAATATATCCATCCCCATTTTGATCTTTAAACATTACATCACCAGGTTGAATATTTTTACCCTGGTATGCATGGCCAAATATTTGTGCCTGGTTCTGGAAAATTCCTTCCATTTGATACAAATAAAACGAACCTATAGGATGACCAACAGCAGTGAGTGTTGCGTAATAGTTGTTATCTATTCTTCCACCGGGAATTGGCTGACCATCATTACTTAAGGAAAGAACTTTATTTGCAATGGTTGAAAAATTAACCTGAATATCATATTTCAACGCATGATCGTTATTACGATATTCCAATTCCAATTCAAGGCCTTCATTTTTTACTTTACCTGCATTTGAATACGGAGGATTAGCGCTACCTCCTATCAATGGTAATGGAATTGGTATCAACATATCAGAAGTAATCTTATTAAAATAATCTACAGAAAAACTCAGCTGATCATGCCATACTCCTACTTCAATGCCTGCATCTGTTTGTGTAGATGTTTCCCACCTGATAGATGGATTTCCCAACGTTGAAATAGTTGAACCCGGATTCGCCTGCTGAGTTTCACCGAATGGATAATTATAAAGATTGCCTACTACTGAAACATATCCATAATCAGGAATTTCCTGGTTACCTAATTTTCCATAACTGGCTCTTAATTTCAATTTTGAAATAGCCGGCGCAAAATTTCTGAACCATTCCTGGTTGCGTATATTCCATCCACCGGCAACAGAATAAAATGTTCCATATTTATTATCAGGGCCAAAACGTGAAGAACCGTCACGACGAATGCTTGCAGATAAGAGATATAAATTCTTGTAAGAATAACTGGCGTTTCCAAATAAAGAGAACAAAGCGGATTCTGTAAGTGTTTCTGTTGAAGTAGTAGATCCGGGCAATCCACTTCCGTTTCCTATGTATCTAAAATTCGGAGCCTGATTTGGAAAGTCTCTATCCGTTCCTGTTACAATACGTGCCCTGTTAGTAATTGCTTCTGTACCTGCAAGAATATTTAGTGAGTGTATCTTGTTGAATGTCTTACTGAAAGTAAATGTGTTATTCCAGATAAGATTTACATTGTTAGTATTACCAACAGTAAGCCTGCTTGGATTATTGATACGATTATTTGTTCCATAGTTTTCATCAAAGCGCTTGTCATCTGTAATAATTGCATCAACACCCAAATCAGATTTAAACCGGAGTGATTTCAATATTTTATATTCACCATAAAGATTACCGAATACACGATATTGATATTCTTTATTATCGGTATTAACAGCAAGTGCTACAGGATTATATCCATCACCAAAAAAACCCGGATACTTTGGAAGATCAGAATAAACACCTACACTATCATAAACCGGTATAGCAGGAGTTCTGAACAATGCATAGCGTACTACACTACCACCATTTCCTGCATATCCATCTCCCGAACTTCCAATAATATTTTTACTTGAATAAGAAAGATTGATATTATTCCCAACCGTGAGTTTATTGGTGATATTTATATCCAGCTTAGATAATAGTGAATAACGTTCATACCATGAATTGAGAATGATGCCATTGTCTTTAAAATAATCGCCCGAAAAATAATAAAGGACTTTATCTGATCCGCCGCTTACAGAAATTTGATGATTTTCAATAATTCCATTTCTGAAAATAGCATCAAGCCAATCAGTATTTGGCAAGTTCAATGAATCAGGAATTTTGGGGCGTATCAATGCAGGATTTGTGACACCTAGATTATCATTGTCTGCAGCTTCGTTATAGAGTTGTACATATTCAGCCGTATTGGCCATTTTAGGTAATGTGCCATGGCTTTGAAAGCCAACATAACCTGAATAATTAACTTGTGCAGCACCTTGCTTTCCTTTCTTTGTGTTAATAACGACAACACCATTCGCAGCACGTGAACCATATATAGCGGCAGAAGATGCATCTTTTAATACAACAATATTTTCAATATCATTTGCTGATAAAAAATTAATTCCGTCTTTAGTAGGAACTCCATCGATGATATAAAGCGGATCATTGTTATTGATAGTACCTACTCCACGAATTCTCACACTCACACCATCCCCCGGTTGGCCTGTGTTTTGTGTTATACGTACTCCTGATACTTTTCCTTCTAACGCCTGATCAACACTGAGTGCAGGTAATTTTGAAATGCCACTTACATCAACAACAGATGCTGAACCGGCCAAATTATTTCTATTGCGGTTTTGATATCCTACAACAATTACATCACTTAACTCCTTGCTAACCGGCTGCATAGTCACAGTTATTGGTGCTTCGCCATTCACAACAACTTCCTGTTCTTTATAACCGACAATGCTAAAAACTAATACTGACTGATCGGGAACATTAATTGAAAATTTTCCTTCTGCATCCGTCACCGCTACAACATTTTTTCCTTTGAGTGCGATAGTAACGCCTTCTAGTGGAGTTCCTGACGCACTGCGAACTATTCCTGTCAGTGGGGGTAAAGCCAATACTTTAGATTTCACCGGCTCATTTTTTTTTACGGACTTTTTTGTAACAAGAAGCAGGTTTCCTTTGATATTAAAATTGAGATTGGCTTGATCTGATACTTTATCTAAGAGTAATTTGAGCGGATATTTTCCTTTTTCAATATTCAATGAAAGAGAAAGATCAATATCATTTTCATCATAGGCTATTGAAAGTGCAACCTGGCTTTGTATCATTTGAAAAATATCCCTTACTGTAAGATTGCTTTTATCAACTAAGACCTGCATATCTTCAGAAGGCCTAAAAGGTTGTGCCTTTGTGATTTGAATATTCACCAACAGAAACAGTAAAAGAAACAGTCGTCTTGCCGAAGGCAATCGTTCGGAAATTTCAAGCATGGCAATAAAATTTTGAGGCTCCTTGCCTATTTTATAACAATCGTATTATCGTCAACTACAGTATATGTCAATTCTTTTATGAAGCATATATTCTCAACAATATCTTTAGCAGTTGTGTTTTTAAATTCACCTGTAAATCGCCAATCTTTTTTATTACTCTTGTTGATCACTTTTATTCCAAAGTTGTATTGGATCTGTGCAGCGATTTCTTCAAAGGAGTTTTTATTGAATATCAGATGATTCGTGAGCTTGTCACCATAGAAGCGCTTCTCATGTTTCATAAATACAGCCCTTTCTGATGGATGCAGAAGTATGGAAGATGCTGCGGTTGAATTGTCTAATTCCACATTTAAACTTCCTTTTAGTAACTCTACTATTACTGCGCTATCTGATGATTCATTGATATTAAATATTGTCCCTAAATCCGTTGCAGTTATATTTTCAACGTGTACTTTAAAAGGTTGTGCCTCATTATGTTTTACATAAAACTGTGCATTTCCCTGCAAATAGACCTCCCTGCTTTCTTTACTAAATTCCACAGGATAATTCAGACTGCTTTTTGGTTGAAGAATTATTACTGAACCATCACTTAAAGTAAATTCCATTGCGACATTTCCATTGTTTGCTATCTGCGATAATTGTCTTGGCTGTAAATGCTGATCATTGTGAAGAAACCAGTAAGATCCTGCCACAAGAATGACTAACAACAAAGGCATCAAATAGCGTACCCTTCTTTTTCTCTTAACTGTCTGCTTAGTCCAGTCCTGATAGCGAAAGACAGAAGGTTCGTGTGAGTGTATTGCAGTCCTGATCTTTTCAAACTCAATATTGTACTCACCTTCTGGTAATCTTAATGAAAGATCATTCAACAAATCTTTTGCTTCATTAACGACCTCAATCTGCGCCGGATGCTGTTCTATCCACTCATACCAAAATAATTCGTCACTTTTCCTCAACTTAAAATGATAGTTAAAGAAAGACTCATCAGTGACAAAATCTTCTATACCATAGTGCTCAGGGAATTTTTCTTCCATATCTATTTTTTCAAAAGATAATACCTCTTTTATAGATAGTGTAGGAACCCGGAATTTTTTACCGGTTTTTTTAAAGATTTTTTTGGGGAATTTTTTACACGATCAAAAAAAACAGTTGCATATAATTGCGAAGATTCTGGATTGCTTCGTAAATGACATTGTAAACAGTACGGGTGGTGAGAGATGTTTTATCGGCAATATCAGTGTAGCTTAATTCTTCAAAGAAACGAAGCCGTATGATCTCTATCTGTTTTTTTGTAAGTCTTTTTAAGGCCTGCTGTAGCTTTTGCTTTTTTTCTTCTGTTTGCTGAAACGCTATCAACAATTCTTCATAAGATAACTCTATAAAATTTTGCTCCGGTATAAGGCTTCTTTCTTTTGATAATCCTGAAAGCTTATGCATGATATTTCGGCGAAGCCATGTGAACAGGTAAGAACGAATCTCATGCACATCTTTAGTGATTGCATTTCTTTTTGTCCATATTTCCAAAAAAATTTCCTGAATTGAATCTTTCACCATTTCTCTGTCACCACATAAACTATAGCCATAACGAAAAAGAGGTTGATAATTATCCTTATAAATAACAAGAAACATCTCTCTATCACCCTCTAACATTAACTTCCAATAATTATTTCCCATTCTTTTTCATATAATGTTTGTTAAAAATATAAAAGCTAATGCTGAATATCGAATTTTATTTAAAAATAACAGAGAAAGTAATATCGGAATTAAAATAACACGTTAATGAGCAACGAAAAATGTCTATAATAAAACCATTGCCTCGAAGTAAATTACCCCCACCAGAGGTGGGGGTTTTAGTTGAATATAACCCCTTACAGGGGTAACTAAAACAAAAGATCTTGTGTACCGTCTTCTTTACGATCTTCTCCTTCCTGATAACGTACATAACTTTTTATTTTCTCTTCATCTATACCTACTGTACTTACAAAATATCCTCGTGACCAAAAATGATTTCCCCAATATGGCTTCTTGCGTAAACTTGAATAGCTTTTGAACAACATAATTGCTGTCTTACCTTTCAAGATGCCCATAAATTCTGAAATACTCATCTTGGGAGGAATGCTGCATACTAAATGAACATGATCCGGTTGGACACTCAACTCCATAACTTCAACTTCTTTCCATTCACATATTGCCTTGATTCGATCTTCAACTGCATCCGCTACCATATCCTTCAATACCTTAAAACGATATTTCGGTGTCCACACTATATGATAAGTGCAATAGTAAAATGTATGCGACAGTTTGCGATATTTCGGCATACACAAATATACTAGCTATCGCAGTTAACCCTAACCACCGCCTACGGCGGTGGTTTTAATAGCTATAATAAAAAAGCCCTGATAGCTTACCATCAGGGCTTTTATTTAGCATATTAACTCACTTATTTACCCTTTTCAGAATCTCTTTCCACTTCCTTCAGATTTATTAAATACAAAAAACAAAATAGCATTATTATAGTTAGTCCAAGATAAATTAAGAAAATAGGATAATCTTTTTTGATAGAAAGTGGATGATATGCCGGGCTTTCAGTTAATGGCCTCCTAAGTGTCATCTGATCCATTTTACTTAAATCTAAAGATGCAATGTTGATATATGCCATTATATTTTTAACATCGGCCTCACTCATATCGGGATGATCCGGCATTATTATATGATTGTATTTATTAAATAATTCAACAGCATCTTTATCATTATTCTTCACTAATGATTGTGAAGACTTCACAAACTTTACGATCCAATCAATATCATGTCGTTGTGTAACGCCTGACAAAGCTGGTCCTACTACTTGTAATTTAACGTCATGACAACCGGAGCATTGTGCTGTAAAAATTGCATTTCCATTTCCTACAGGATCGCCGCCTGCATATGCGGCGTCACACAATATAAAAAAGGATAATAAGCTTAAAATAAATTTACTTTTCATATTCTAGTTTTTTAATATCATTTTGTAATTTTTCCATTGCCTTATCATCTGTACCATCATAATAACCACGTATACGCTTATACTTGTCAATTAATATCACCTGTTCACTATGTATAAAATCATTATCTCCCCCATCTCCATCTGATGCAGTTAGATAAAAACTGTTCCTTGCCAGTTTATATATTTCTTTTTTATCTCCAGTCAACAAATTCCATCGTTTTTTATTGATATTATAATTGGATGCGTATTTATACAATCGCTCGGAATTGTCTCTTTTAGGATCTACTGTAAATGAAATGATTGCTATAGACGTATCATCAGCAAAATCATTCTGTAAGCTTTTTATATGGCTCATCATTTTAGGACACACACTGCTACATGCACTAAAAAAGAAATTTGCAATCACAATCTTATTTTTCAAAACATCTGAAGAATAAATTTGATCATCCTGGTTCATCATTGTAAAGGAAGAAATTTGGTGCTGAATTATTTCTCCATTACTATCAATAGTTGTTTTGCCAAATACCGGCAATGGGGTATGTGAATCTTGATACCAGCGAACGACTGAGAATGCGATAAGTGGCAACACTATCAGCAGTGAAGTAATCAGCCACATAGATTTATTAAACAGTTTCATTGTTAATTGTTTAAGATCCTGGAGTAGGGTTACCTGGAGAAAAAGTAGGTGCGTTTGCTCCGGAATTATGAATAGCATCCCATATTGCAGGTATGTATGCAATTAATATGATTAAAATCATCATAACGAGCCATGGCTTAAAACTATCAAAGAATGCAATTCTCTTTTCTGTATGATATACCTCTGTTTCGGGGAATTCAAGGACAGATTCTTTTGTTGCTTTACTAAAGAATGTTCCAAAGAAAACTATGAAGTATAATAACCCTGCAATTGTCATCAGAATCCCACCAGTCATAGCTAGAGTTGTTGTTGGAACCCATGCCGGATGATATTGCTCACTGGATGGATTCAGATAGGTAAGGCCAAGATTTGTTCTGCGTGGTTCACCAATAAGTCCGCCCCACATTAATCCTGTTGAAAATATCAATACACCAAACAACCATAAATAAGGAATGATCACATTGACTTTGGGTAGAAATATTTTTTTCCCTTTTAATGTTGATATAAGATGAAGACTCATACCAATAATAGCCAAAAACACAGGGCCTGCAACTGTCATATGAAAATGGCCAGGAATCCATGCAGTATTATGCACCATACTATTAAGTTGATAAGATGCATTTACAATTCCCGTCAAGCCCCCGAAGATAAATAGTATCAATCCACTGATCATATAAGCAAATAGATAATTATTTGCATCGAGGTATGGTAAACGATTCATCCATCCGAACAATCCCTTACTTCCGCGAAGCTTACCTGCATATTCTAATGATGCAGCAATAGTAAATGCTGTAATAAAGCTTGGCAATGCTACGCCGAATGTCAGCATCGATTGAAAAAATTTGGTATTATGATCAATGTTTGGATCACTAAATTGATGATGCACGCCAACTGGAACTGATAATAACAGAAAAAGGAAAAAGCCTACCCTTCCTGCCAGATCAGAATACAACTTGCCGCCTGCTACTTTTGGTAAAATGGTATAGTACATAATATATGCAGGTAAAAGCCAGAAATAAACCAATGCATGACCGAAGAACCAAAACAGTGTACGCGACAGCGTTATATTTATATCTTTTGTCCAACCAAGAGACCATGGTAGTAATAACACCAGCACTTCATATGCAACAGCAAGTGTACAAACAAACCAGATCGTGAAGTTTACAAGCGTTCCCAGAACAGCCAATGGCATTTTGCTTTGCTGATTTTCTTTTCTCCATTGAACATACAATCTTGCCCAGTCAAATAGAGGTATCCAGGTACCTACGATTAACAATGCACAACCGAGATAAAATAATGGATGTGCTTTTAACGGAGGGTAAAACGTATATAAAACAGAAGCATTTCCAGATAACATTGCCCATGCAGCCAGCAATGTACCAACAACCATTAACCACAGAGAAATACGTGATGCGATTTTATTAGGCTCTTTCTTTAAATAATAAGCAACAGTTGCATGTCCAAATGCGACTGCAAAAAATGATGTCAATACAACAGCATTAATTACACCGTGCAACGTGAGTCCTTTGTAATAATCAATGTGTGCGACAGCTTGAGTATGTATTGCCCCACTTCGATAGATCGTTTGCATTAATCCATGATAAATTCCGATGACCAATAATAGAATAGGAACAAGTAGCTCTATGATGATAACATTCTTTAACGATCGACTTAGTTGCATATATTTTAATTTGTTTAGGCTTAATTGAAGACTTTTTTTTATTTATCGTTGATCGGCAAAATTCACAATCACTTCTGCCTGCATATTTTGATGTCCAGCACCACAATATTCATGACACGTGATCTTGTAAACTCCGGGTTTATCAAATTTTACAGTAGTTTTATTGATACCGCCATACACCGCCATCATATTCACATTCTTTTCTTCGATATAAAATCCGTGCACCACGTCTTTGGATGTTACATAAAAATCAACAGTGCTGCCGGCAGGAATATAAATTTGCGAGGGTTGAAATTGCCACATTTGTGCAACAGCAAATACCTGGAAGGTTGTGGAATCTAACCTTGTTATTTTTGGATGTGTATACACTTTACTGTAAGGAACACATTCCGGGAGATCAATTTTACGGACAGTCTTTGCATAAACGAGTGAGAAAATAAAAATCATGATTACTATACAAGTAATGATGAGTATCCTGTTCTCAAATTTATCGAGCATAAGAATTAATTACGATTAAGCATTAGGAAATAAATACCAAACCAGATAACAAGACCGAGAATGATCAGTAAAATAAAAAAGGCCACAGCTCCTCTAGGTTTGAACTGTTTCGATTGGCTTAGATTTTCCATGCTATGTTAGTTAAGGTTATTATTATTTTGGAAAGGTGTTTTTTGTTTTAACAACTATTGTATAAACACTTTGCTTGCTTCTACATTAATATTTCCTTTATTGATGTAATATGATAGCAGTAATGATAACTCCGAGATCTATCAGAACACTTAGAAAAAAAACAGGTATTGTATATTTTGTGGGTTGTGCCGCAAGATTCACCACAACAGCCATCACCATCGCACAACAACCAATAATATATAATGCAAAAATGTTTCCCATCATCGTTACAATAAACAAGGTGAGGATCGTGAAGATTGTTCCATGCCCCAATATGCCAAGTGCTAACCACCAGAATCGGTTCTTTTCCTGCGCTTCAGCATAATGTATAAATCGACTCCAAAGACTATTGTGGGTTTCTTTTTCCTTTACATATTCATAAAGCTGAAATAATTCTTCGTTTGTTATCGTCTTCATAATTAATGTTTTTTGTTAGAACAAAAATCACAGTTTGTTGCTGCAATCAACCTGCCTTCGATCAGCCTGTAAGATGATTATGGTCAAGTCAATTATTTTCAACATAAAAATCAGCTGATTTAAATCATAATATGTGAAAGCATGCATCATCACTTTAATTACTTTTTAATAACAGTTTTGTAAAAAACATTTAAAATGAAAAACAAACTCTTAAACTGTGTTATGCTCATCGCAATAACTTTCTTATTTACAAATATTTCTTATGCTCAAACTGTTGATGAGTTACTTAAAGACAGTGCTAAGAAAAGTGAGATCATCACAGTCATTGCGAATAATACCGATCTATCAATTGAGGTAGTGAATGCTATTATGAGCAAGCATCAGGATAAAATGATGTCCAAAATGAGTAGTATGATGATGAATGATAAACAAATGCATGCTCCAATGATGATAAATATGATGGATATGGCAGATAAGGATTCATCTATGTGCAGCATGATGATGAGCATGATGGGTAATCATTCAAACATTATGAAGCACATGGAAACTATGATGCCATGTCAAGGGATGATGAACATGCAGGGAAGCAAAAAAGCGTCGCCAAAAAAGACAACAAACAGCTACCCCCAATCCAAAAAACAGCCTTCCAAAAGCACTATGAGTGATATGAAAATGAATAAATAGAAATCAGGAAGAAATGAAAGAAATTGTATAGCCCTTTTTCGCCTTTTATTATTAATTTTCAGCACAAACCTTATCAGTGTCAAAAAATAAAATTGAACTTCCTGCTATTGATAACATTGCTCAATTTGAAGCATTGTTTAACCACGCCACTATAGGTATTATCGTAGCCGATAGTTCAGGTAAGATCATCAATTTTAATGCGTATGCAGAAAAACAGTTTGGCTATACCAAAGAAGATGTTTTAGGCCAAACCATTGAAATATTACTCCCCAGCAAATTCAAATCTTCACATGTTAAATTGAGAGATGGTTTTTATAAACATCCCGAGCCACGTCAGATGGGTGTCGGCAGAGACTTATTTGCTCAAAGGAAAGATGGTACGGAATTTCCCGTCGAAATTAGTCTTAGCTACTACGAAATAAAAAAAGAAATATTCAGCATTGCATTTGTTATTGATATTACAGTACGAAAAAAGCATGAACAAACTTTGTTAACTCAGCATGAGGAACTCGAAAGAGTAACTTCTGAAATAAAAGAGTTGAATACCGAACTCGAGCAAAAAGTTGAATCCCGTACCAAAATGCTTCGGGAAACTCTTTCTGAGTTGGAAAAATCAAAAGATGAGTTGAGCCGGTCGCTGGAAAATGAAAAAAATCTGAATGAATTAAAGTCACGCTTTGTAACAACTGCCTCACATGAGTTTCGAACACCACTCAGCACTATTCTTTCTTCTACATTTCTACTGGAGAAATATAATGAAACAAATGAATCCCAAAAAAGAGAGAAACATTTACATTATATTAAAGAAGCAGTATCGGATATGAAGAGTATACTGGAAGATTTTTTATCGCTTGGAAAACTGGAAGAAGGATTGATAAAACCAAACAAATCATCTTTTACTGATATTGAATTCATTGATGAAGTGCGAAAGATCATTGACGAAATGAGACATCTGTGCAAAAAAGATCAGAATATTTTATTTACTCATAAAGATGGCTTTCCTGTTTTCATCGACAAGCAGCTTTTCAGAAATATATTGCTGAACCTCATTTCAAATGCAATTAAATTTTCCCCGGAAGAGAGTGTTATAAAAGTTGGTTGTTACCTAGGAAAAGAAAACATAACTGTATCTGTTGAAGATGATGGAATTGGGATCTCTGAAGAAGATCAGCAACATTTGTTTGAACGTTTTTTTAGAGCAAAGAATGCAACGAATATCCAGGGAACTGGCCTGGGTTTGCATATAGTTACTAAATATCTTGAGCTGATGAATGGCGAAATAAAAATGGAAAGTGAATTAAACAAAGGAACCACTTTTACAATTATCATACCATCAAAAGATAAGTGACATGAAAACAATTTTAGTTATAGAAGACAATCAAAAAGTACGTGAAAACGTACGGGAAATCCTGGAGCTATCAGATTATAAAGTAATTACTGCAGCAGAAGGAAAAACAGGCGTAGATCTTGCTTTTAAAGAAAGGCCGGATCTCATCATCTGCGACATTATGATGCCTACCCTGGATGGTTATGGGGTATTGCACTTGTTAAATAAACGTAAAGAAACATTCGGTACACCTTTTATTTTTCTTACTGCAAAATCAGAGAAAACAGACGTAAGAAAAGGAATGGAACTTGGAGCAGACGATTATATCACCAAACCTTTTGACGGAATTGAATTGCTTAATGCTGTTGAGATACGTTTGAAAAAAAGTGAATCACTCAAACAAAGTTCATCAGAATCAAAAGAACAGGTAAATAACTTTATTACTCATGCCGGAAAATCAGAAAACATTTCTTTGCTCTCCGAAGAAAGAGAAGTGGTTGACCTTAAAAAGAAACATACAATTTACAATGAAGGGAAAAGACCGCATACAGTTTATTATGTGATCAGTGGTAAAGTAAAAACATATAAAAGCAATGATGATGGCAAAGAGTTCATAACAAATATTTATACCTCAGGCGATTTTTTTGGTTACCATCCTGTAATTGAAGAAATGAATTATACAGACAATGCAGGGGTGCTGGAAGATGCAGAATTAATGCTGATTCCCAAAGAAGACTTCATGTCATTGTTCACAAACAATTCTATGATCGCAAAGCAATTTATTAGTCTCATAACAAAAAATACCATTGAAAAAGAGGAAGCGCTGGTGAATATGGCATACAATTCTTTAAGAAAAAAAGTAGCCCGTGGAGTAATACAGGTGCTGGATAAATATCGCACAGATAAAAAAGACAATGCCATTACTGAATTGTCACGTGAAAATCTTGCGCAGATGATTGGTGTTGCTACTGAATCGTTGATACGAACATTAGCAGATTTTAAATCAGAAAGTCTTATAGATATTCAACCGGGAAAGATTATAATTACGAATGAAAAAAAATTAAGAGAATTACCCTATTGATAATTCATCTTTATCCTGCAGATTCCTGATTTTGATTTCCTAAATAATTAATAATACTATCTGAACTTTGCTTCAAAGTTATAGCAGTATGACTACTGATCTGCTCTCCTTCTTTATTTTGCTTTTCCAAAGACCAATCATCTGTTAACGATGTTTCGATCCACAGCGTGCCTGACTGGCGTAGTATTTCCGCATCCACACCATATTCTCTTTTAAAATCATTTTCAACATCAGCAATGCTTCGTTTATTATTTATATCAACACAACCTGTTTTGCTACTACTACATAAATTCCTGAACAACTCTCCTGGCGAGGCAGACTCCTCTCTTCCTGTATGCTTATAACCATTGTGTTTTTTATGAAACTGAATTTTCAAAAAAGGATACCGGGCTGTAAACTGTCTTTGAATATCGCTTACCTGGCTCTCATTATCAATTTTAATAATCATCGTACTAAATTTACATTGTTAAATAGAGCCCGTCTTAAAACAACGGGCTCTTGTTTTTATGGTTCCGTTTTACTTAATGGCGATTTTCTTTGTGCCATTACTTTTTTTAGCTTCTTCTTTTTTGGGCAATACAAGTTTCAATTCTCCATTTTCATAGACTGCATCAATCTTTTCTTTGTTGATTGCTTCAGGCAATGTGAACGTTCTTGAGAATGAAGAATAATTGTATTCACGGCGGGTGAATTTCTTTTCCTTTTCCTCTTTGCTTGATTCTGTTTCTGCACTAATGGTTAGCAGATTACCATTTACGTCGATGTTGAAATCGTTTTTCTTTAAGCCCGGCGCTGCTACTGATATTCTGTATTGATCTTTGTCTTCAGTAACATTTACTGCCGGAACAGAAAGCGCATTTTCTACATCTGTATCAAACCATTCATTCCATGGCTTAAACAGATCATTAAAAATTGTTGGAACAAAATTTCCACTGCGTATAAGTGATTTAGTTGACATAATTACCTCCTTTGTTTTTTGATTATTTATTGATTATACAAAATTATTTTACTCAAATTCTTTTATCTATAACTTCAGTCAACAGGATGAATGAGTTTCGTCATTTAGAGAATTAATAATATTCTATCAAAGCAATCTGATTATACTGTGCCAATGCACCATTATCAACAAATTCAATATCACCACCACTTTCCAGTACTTTTTCTATAATGTCATCCACAGCATCTTTTATATAAAACGGGTTGTTGAGATTAGTATCTGGTGAGCGGATCATATCATCACAAACCTTTACTGCCAAATACACATAATCTTTTTCAACCAATAATAATCTTCCTCGCTTATGAGAAGCCGTTTCCCACACTGATTCAATGCCTATAGCTAATTTGCCGGCTCCCATTGCTTTATCAGCCTGGCTCAAAAGATCACGGTGCCTTACTTTGGTCCATTTGTCGAGATAGGGCTGCAAAGCTTTAATTGTTTCTTTTTCATCTGCACGGATAAAATTCCCATTGACATAAGCGTTGATGCGATGCCCATTGTGTGTAATGTTTTTAAAATGGCCGTTGAGTTTTTCAGGCCCCATTACAAATACGGGCAGCGGATATGCATTCAAGACCAGGCCAAGATCAATGTCCATTTTATGCAGAAACTTTGTGGTTAAGTTTTCTTTGCAACTTGAAGTATCTGAAAAATTTCCAACTTTTTCGGGTAAATCGGTTTTACAGGCATTAATCTGGTTTGCCGAATTTGTTTTGATGCGCTTAAGTGACTGATCATCGCCGGCGTACATTAAAGCTTTGCAGCCACATAGCACCAACACCAGGTAATTGTGCAATTGTTTTTTGCAATAAACAATATCACGTATCTCAAAAGAATCATCGATTACAATTTTTTCCATTACATCAAAGTCCAGGTAAATAATTTTTTCAGTAAATGGAGATGCAAATAAAGCAATACTCTTTTTGTAATTATTATAATTCACTTCACTTACTAGCTTATGCAGTTTTGTGATTACTGGCAAAGCTTTTTCTGCGGTATAATTCTGATAAAGTTGTTTTTCAACAAATGCCAATGCATTCTTAAATTGAAGTTCTACTTTTCCTTTAGAATTTATTTGCGGCTCAAACGGGAGAATAATAGAAACGGATGGATGGTATTTTACTACATTTAAAACTTCACTTAATTGTTCAACATAGCTATTCATAAAACAAGCTTTAATATGGTATTGAAATAATTGTTCTGGTTTTCTTATCAGAGGATACTCATTTTATTATAGATGTTCCCCAATAGACAATACGGGTATTGTTGAATGAAGTATCAAAGCATTTGTATGACTCTTGTGAAAAAGTCCTTTGTTTCTTGGAACAACTATCAGCAAATCGGGATCATATTTTTCAACAAAAGAAGCAATACCTTCTTCTACCTTTTCGCCTGTGAGGTAATGAAACCTGGGTGTAAAATCAGTCAATTGATTTTGAAGCCCAATCGCCTCTGACATAGTATGGCTGCTGATCTCTGGGTTTTTAGTAACATTAATGATATGTGGCTCTGCATTTAAAAGAGACAGCCAGTTTCTAATTGTTTTGATCGTATTCATTGACAGGTCCTCATCAAAATCACAAGCCACAGCAACTTTTTTAACTTTTGTATACGATGCTTTTTCCGGCACAATCAGCACAGGTTGTGTAATATGATGCACCGCAGCCAACGTATTGCTTCCGACAAGAAAACGTTCAAGTGCAGTAGAGTTTTTTACAGCCATTACTACAGCAAGTGGTTTTTTTCTTTTTGAAATTTCTTCCAAAGTATATCCAATAGTGCCAATTTCTGAAAATGTATCAACGGCAAGCTTTCCCCCGGTCCTTTGCAGTAATTTTTCTTTTAGATTGCTTAGCTCTTTTTCGGTATTTTCTTCCAACCCTTCTAATAATGCTTCAGTGACTGCATATTCAGATGCAGATAAAGGCAACCCTACTACATTTATCAATAGCAATTCAGCATTAACTGCCGTTGCAAAGTCTGCTGCATAATTCACAGCATTTATTGAATTTTCAGAAAAGTCTGTTGGAGCGATGATTGTTTTCATAAAAAATATTTTTATATCCCAAATGTCGAAGCTATTTACCTGGAATAAACTGATGATTGTCAGTGGAAGAAATGAGAGATATCAAGCCGAATAAAAAAATTCATTGCTTGCTTTGTATTCATTAATAATAATGAAATGAAAACACTTTTTTACAGCGTCAAAGATTTTGAAAAGCAATACATAATTAATGCAAATGCAGACACACACGAAATTTCATTGATCCCTGAGGCATTATCTATCTCCACGGCTTACAAGGCAAAAGGCTATGAAGCTATTTCCATTTTTACCGGAGACGATGCTTCAACCGGTGTGGTAAAACAATTAAAACAGGAAGGCGTAAAATACATCGCAGTACGTGCCACTGGATATGACAATGTTGATATTCATGAAGCAGAGCAGGCTGAAATCAGTGTAGCAAATGTTCCGGGATATTCACCTCATGCGATTGCTGAGCATGCGGTCGGGTTGATGATGGCACTCAATAGAAAATTAATTACAGCCAATGAACAAGTTCACCATAAAAATTTCACGGTAGGTAATCTTGTCGGATTTGATCTACATGGAAAAACCGTTGGCATAATTGGTACAGGAAAAATCGGTTCTGTTGTTGCAAAAATTTTACATGGCTACGGATGCAATTTACTTGGTTATGATATCAACCAGGATAATAAGCTTATTGAAAAGTATGGATTAAAATATGTCGGACTTGCATCCCTCTTTAATCAATCTGACATTATTACTATTCATACAGATCTAAATAAAGACACAAAATACTTGATCGATAAGGCCGCAATAAGCAACATGAAAAAAGGCGTGATGCTTATAAACACATCCCGAGGTGGAGTTATTAAAACAGTTGATCTGATTGAAGGGCTTGAAAACAAAACCATTGGTAATGCAGGACTGGATGTATATGAAAAGGAACGTGGTATTTTTTTCTTTGATCATAGCAATGATGAATTACAGGATAATATGCTGAAAAAATTATTAAGTATGTCGAATGTACTTATCACTCCCCATCAGGCTTTCGCTACTACTAATGCATTGACCAAAATTGCTTCTACAACTTTTTATAATCTTGATAGCTGGCAGCAAAATATAGAATGTGCAAACGAATTAACATCATTGTCAACCCACCGACACAACGCCATATTTTAGGCTTGTGAATACAAAGGAGAAATTATATAATTATTGCTTGAGTCAAGCAATTGGTGGCATTTATCTGTGGCTTATAAAAAAAGGCATTTTACGATCTATTACAATTTGATCAATAAAACTTTTTTTAAATAGCCGTGAAAGGGATGAGCGCCCTAAAGCGCCTGCAACCAGAATCGCTCCATATTTGGATTCGATCATTGAGGCGAAATTTTCCCTTGAATTATCATACAGTTTACAGAAAGTGGGGTTATGAAAATGTCTTGGCAAAAATTCTTCCAGTAGCATTTGTTCTGGGATCGTCGAATCACTGCCCTCATTTGCATAAATAAGCATCGTCTCATTATTCAACCATTGAGGGAATAGGTTTGCAAATTGTTTTATAGCGAATACAGAGGAACTGCTCCCATCATATGCCAATATATTTATACAGGGAGTTTCGTAATTTTCAGGAACAACTAATACGGGGCATTCTGCACAATGAAGTATCTCTTCAAAATAATTGTCCATTTCAAAAATATTGCTCCCTATAACAGCTAGATCAGCGAAACGTGTTTCTTTTTTAAACTCCGGCAATATAAATTCATTGAATTCATCGTGTACTCTATATTCGATTCCTTCTTTCTTACAACGTCCTTCAAAAAGTTGAACATTTTTCCTAATCGCAGCTTTTTCTGTGTCCCTATCTGCTGTCGAATATGTTGATCCACTATATGCAGGAAGAGGCTCCCATACGTTATTCAATTCGTGTTGCGGCAGAAAAACGCCTGTCAACAATATTGCCTTTTTATTATTTAGTAATCGGGCAAATTCAAAAGCTCCTTTTGAGAATTTATCACCTTGAGAAACAATCAATATCTTTTTCATAACCATAATTTTTATTTAGAACTCCTGGATAAAATAATATGAAAGTCAATACTACACAAACTGAAGAATAATTAATGAAGGGTCATAGTCAACCAGATCATACAATAAGTAGAGTCGATATCGAATAAGGCTTAAAAAGTATAAATATGTTTTTATATTTACTTAACTATTAGAAATTATCTTTTTTCAAATCGGCCCGTAATCTTATTGATCTTAATTCTATACATTATAGGTTTAACCCTGTTACTGTCATCAACCTCTCCTGTCACCTCATGCTCATGTGTATGAATCGTTGAACTTGTCATCAGCGGAAATACCCGGTTAAATAAAAGTTCCCTGGCTTTGTTTGCTTCCGAGTTTTTTAACTCTTCAAACTTTCCAAATATTACTACACTCTGCCAGTGAGCCATATCTGACACCATATCTACTTCAAAACACACAGATGCATTTTTTCGCAGCATATTGAGCTTCATTCCTTCCTTGGTTTGTCCGTAAATATTTTTCCCATCATAAGCATAAGTAACAGGCACTATATATGGCTGGTTCCCTTCTACACATGCAAGTCGGCCAACAACCTGACTTGCAAGTATGTTATTGATCTGATTTTCATTTAATTCTCCTAACATTTTAATACTGTTTTAAGATTAATATTTAGACACTGCAAACCTAAAGCCCGGCTAAAGAAATTATGATGATCAATATCAAAACAATCAATGACAATACTCATTCAAAATAGGTTTTATAAGAATTTACTTTGATAAAAAATAATCTTATGGAACAAAAATTAATATGCCAGTGTTGCACAATGCCTATTGATAACAGAGAAGATCGTGGAACTGAAAAAGATGGCTCTAAAAACAATGAATATTGTAAATATTGCTATCAGAATGGAGCATTTGTCAACCCAAACATGACCATGGAAGAAATGAAGGCATTTTTATCAACTCAAACTGCAAAGATGAATTTACCTGGAGAAGTGGTTCAACATTCATTAGCTATCTTACCATATTTAAAAAGATGGAAAAAAGCAATAGCATGACTTTTAACGTCAATCAAAGATTTATTTACACGTAACCACAAATACATCTATCATGGCTGCTAAAAAAGTTTGTACAAGCATACAATTTCCTCATCAGAAAAAATATAAACCACTTAGTTATCTGGCCTTTTTTATGATATTCATAAGCTGCACTTATAAAGAACAGCCTCTGGGGAAACAATTTGACAAACTAAATCTTTACAGGACGAGTGCTCAGGTTGAAATGCCACCTTTTATTTTTCAGGACTCTTTTTTAATTGTAGATAACTCTACGTACGTGAACTATAATATACAAATCTTAAATAGTTCTGCAAGAATAACCTCGATAATGTCCTCTAAAGAAAATTGCAGCGGCCAAATTGATTATGAAAAGACAATTGAAGGCATGAAAGAACTAATAATAAACTCTGCAGATTCCTCCAAACAATTAATAGACAGCGTGAAAATTATAAATAATATTAAAGTAGCCTATATCAAATATTTCGTTATTAGAAATAAGAAGAAATCTTATCTCAGCAGGATATTTTTTGATAAAAAGGATTTCGCCACATATATGTTCTTTTACGAAAAATATGATGAACTGAATCCCAATGCCAATATTTTAAGTGACCATGTATTTAGTAAAATTCAATTTACTCTATAACAGGTACGAAAGCAGTTTAAGATTTAAACTAATTATATGGCTCCTATTGTAACAGTTACGTTTAATCCGGCAATTGATAAATATACAACCGTTGATTCATTGACACCGGAAAAAAAACTACGCTGTAGCTTACCCTCTTATGAAGCAGGCGGTGGAGGTGTTAATGTTGCAAGAGTAATAAAACGTTTAGGAAAAAATGTGCAGGCTATTTATATGGCTGGTGGTTATAATGGTCAGTTACTCCATCAACTGCTAAATAAAGAACAAATACATTCAATACCGATTAAAATTAAAGATGAAACCCGGGAAAATATTACCGTGCTGGATAAATCAAATTACAAACAATACCGATTTTGTCTTCCAGGACCTGTAATAGAAAAAAATAAGCCAGAAGAATTTCTTCGCTATTTAACAAAAATTGATGATGTAAAATTTATTATTGCCAGCGGAAGTTTACCTCCCGGGATGCAGTCGGATGTTTTTGCTAAAATAGCTTTCATTGCTAAACAAAAGCAAGCAAAATTTATTGTAGACACTTCGGGCGAATCATTAAAAAAAGCTTTAGAAGAAGGCGTTTATTTACTTAAGCCGAATCGAAATGAACTGGCATATCTTATTGGAAAAGATAACTTACCTGATAAGGATATCGAAGATGCAGCCAGGCAAATTATTCAAAAAAATAAATGTATGGCGATTGTTGTTTCTTTAGGATCATCCGGAGCCTTACTTGTTACTAAAGATATTTCACAATTTATTACTGCACCTCCTGTAAGTGTAAAAAGCACTGTGGGTGCAGGTGACAGCATGCTGGCAGGAATTGTATTTAGTCTTTCTGCAGGAAATAATTTTTTAGAAGCAGTAAAATATGGAGTTGCCTGTGGAACTGCTGCAGTTATTAACGAAGGAACTCAATTATGTAAAAAAGATGATGCGGACAAGTTGTTTGCAATTATAGATAAGAATAATCCCGAAGTATATTCCAATGAAAAAACCTTCACTGCTATATCCCCTGTTTAAAGATGAAGATCATTCACATTTATGATACTTGTCATTGCGCAAGTATTTATAAAAAGTGATTTTACATAAAAATTAAATAATGAAATACTTCGAAAATATATTCTACTTCATCAATTATGTTGTTCCAATCATAGCAGGATTATTTATTTTATGGGCAGCATTCAAAACTACCAAAACAGCCAGGCTTTTATGTGCTATATTATTTGGCTGCACTTGTTGGGTAAATTATCACACTGCATCTACTAATCCAGAGGTTTATTTATTTTATAGCCGTTCTTCTATGCCATTGTATAGTAATTTCATAGAAGGATGGTTCAAAGATCATATAACTTTATTTGTTAATCTGATTGCAACAGGACAAGGCTTAATAGCTATTGGATTGTTATTGAATAAATGGTGGGTAAGATTAGCCTGTATAGGAATTATTATTTTTTTGATTGCAATCGCTCCTCTGGGATATTCCATCTTTATATTTTCTGTACTCGTTTCAATAGCCGCCGCTTTGATATTGAAGAATGATGACCTCGACTACTTATGGAAATTCAAAGAAAACTTTCAGAATACATAGGTATAGATATAAAATTGCTGAAGAAATGATGGGCGTCAAATCAAGCAATGATTGTAATCACAGGCTTATTTAGTGAATTGGTAAATGGTAATGAGAATAATGACAATGAGAATAGCTGTATAAATTAATTTATTATACTTAGCCAGCCAATTGGGAAGATAGATATCAAAATTATCTTTTGTTGAATTAGAATAGTTGCGTGCTATAAGGGTTAATGGACAAAAAGATCTATTTATAAACAGGGTTATACCTTCAAGCAATACCAAGCCATAGCAAATCCACAACCATTTATCGAATTTTGCTGTAATGGATGCATATAGCATATAGAAGATTACCACATTAAAAAAAAGCCATACCGCTGTATGAATAACCTTTATTACTATTAATATTTTTTCATTTTGCATGGAGTTATTTTTCTAATGCTATTTTCTGCTTAGTTTGATGTCATGGGTTATTCCGCTGCGTTTCCATAAGTAATTAAAATCATCTCTTACAAGAATAACTATTGCAGCTGCTGAGGCAATTAACGAGAAAGGGAATGCTGCTCCAACGCCTAAAGGGGCGATTGCAATAAAAAAAATGACAGCACTTATAGATGCCAATTTAACCCACCATTTATTTAATAACATACCAACGCCTATAAGTGCCTGGCAAATTGCAATAAAACAAACCATAGAAGTTATATGATCTTTAAACCAGCCATTGATAAAACTTCTGTATAAGCCTATGGACATAGAGGCGTACTCCAAATATTTTTCGGGGTGATTGGTTGCTGTTGTATAATTCATCCAGGAAGCCCATACAAAGAGTATAGAAAATAACAATCTGGCAATTACCGGTTTCTTTATAGCTGCCCATATAGAATAAGTGCAGCGATATTGGAAACAATCAATGCTATCAAGTATGTTGTATTTTCCAATCCTTTCATATTTTAGGTGGCTTTACAAGATGAAGGTAGATAAGAGTAATTTTTAATTCACTGAAAATTATCATAATGAAGCATGATAATGATCAAGCAGATAAGAAGTTCAATAAAGGTATGCAGTACAAGTGAGTGACACAACGATGTTGAGCAAAGAACAAATGCCGGTTCCAAAAAAAAATTAAAACTTACTGCTTAATTTTTTATAAAACCATCGCTTAGCTATTTCGGCGCTTATTAAATAGCAGATTATTATCAGTAGCATCCACCCATAAAATTGTAATGGCAGCTTTACAAAACCAAACAATGTTGCTAATGGTGTAAATGGTAATGCTAATACAGTTGCTACTATTAACACGGTTGCTATGGCCAGATATTTTCCTGGCAGACTTTTTATAAATGGTAAGCGTGTCCGTACAACCAATACAATAAGCGTTGCACTAATTACCGACTCTACAAACCAGCCTGTTTGAAATATCTGTTCATTGGCTTTCATTATTAATATCAACACAGCAAAAGTTAAGTAATCGAATACAGAACTAAGTAATCCAAATACGATCATAAAACGTTGTATGAAGCGAATGTCCCACCTGTGGGGCTTTTCAGCCGAGATGGCATCCACTCTGTCGGTTGCAATAGCCATTTCAGGAAAGTCTGTCAACAGATTGGTTAGCAATATCTGTTTCGGCAACAATGGAAGGAACGGCAAAAAAAGCGAAGCACCTGCCATGCTGAACATATTGCCAAAGTTAGCGCTGGTTGCCATGAAAATATATTTCATAGTGTTGGCAAATGTTTTTCGACCTGCTATAATGCCTGCACTTAATACATTCAGATCACGATTTAATAAAACGATCTCAGCAGCTTCTTTTGCAACATCAACAGCAGTATCAACAGAAATACCGACATCAGCAGTATGTAATGCAGGTGCATCATTAATACCATCACCCATAAAGCCAACAACATTACCACTCTTTTTCAATAATGATATGATGCGTTCTTTTTGATTGGGTTCTACTTCGGCAAAAATATTGGTACGTATGGATTGTTGTACCAAGGCGGCATCATTCATCTCACGCAATTGTTTACCAGTGAGCACTACAGCATTATCAAAACCTATTTGTTTAGCAAGACTGTCGGCGACCAATGCATTATCGCCGGTGATTATTTTTAACTGCACTCCTAAGTTGCGCAGGTTGCTAATAGTTTGCAGGGCATCTTTTTTTGGTGGATCGAATAAAGTGATGAAACCGAGGAAGGTCATGTTCTTCTCGTCTTCCATGGTAAAATCTTTTTCATTGCTGCCGTTGGTGTGTGCGATGCCGAGCACACGAAAACCTGCAGCGCTTAATTTATGATATTGCTCATCTATGATTGTACGTTCGTCGCCGAATGGCAATATTTTTCCATCTGCAGTTTCTGCCTTATCACAAATATCAAGTATCGAATTCAATGCTCCTTTTGTAATTACAATATTTTCTTTTTCTTTTCTAACCTGGATGGTTAAACGCTTTCGGATGAAATCATATGGTATCTCACATTGGACAATAAAGCCATTTGCATCACCTTTATAGCTGGAACAGATCGCTTCATCTATCGGATTCTGAAAACCTTGCTGCATGGAAGCATTGAACCATGCATATTTCAACGTTTTATCTGAATGATTCGCTTCGATATCCAATGCATCTTTGAGGGTTACTTTACCTTCAGTGATCGTTCCTGTTTTATCAGAGCATAGAATATTCATGCTGCCGAAATTTTCTATAGATGATAAGCGTTTTACAATAACCTGTTGTCTTGCCATTGTTCTGGCCCCTGCAGCTAGGTTTACAGAAATAATAGCCGGAAGCAATTGTGGCGTTAGACCAACAGCCAATGCTAATGAAAATAAGAATGAATCGAGTGCAGGTTTATGCAATAAAATATTAATAGCGAAAATGATGATGACCAGCACCAATGTAATTTCCATCAGCATATAACCGAAATGACGAATCCCTTTTTCAAAATCTGTTTCGGGAGTTTTACTACGCAACTGATCAGATATTTTTCCAAACTCGGTTTGCCTTCCTGTTTTAATTACCAATGCTGTTGCTTTACCACTGATAACATGCGACCCCATAAAGAGAGCATTACTTCGTTTTGCCAATGGAGTATCTGCAGCAACAATGCCTGCATTTTTTTCTACGGGAAATGTTTCTCCTGTGAATGCAGCTTCATCCACAAAAAGTTCTTTTGAATCGAGTATTAGACTATCACCCGGAATTACATCTCCTGCATTTAAAATAATTACATCACCGGGAACGGCGTTTTCAACAGGCAGCTCTGTTCCTTTACCATCTCTCACAATTTCACATTTTATCTGAACCATCTTTAATAATTCAGCTACAGCATTTGCTGCTCCACGCTCCTGCCAAAAACCCAAAGCGCTGCTTATTAAAATGATGATAAGAATTATAATTGCATCAGGGAAATCTCCCAATCCCATTGACAGCAATGCAGCTGCAATAAGTAAAATAGTAATGGGGCTTTTAAATTGTGACAGGAAAAGCAGTAAAGATGATGAACGTGAACTTGCTTTAAAACTATTGAGGCCGTATTGTTTTAATCTTGTCGCTGCCGTTGATTGTGATAATCCTTTTTCTGTGCACGAAAGATATTTTAACGCTTCTTCTTTTTTTAAACTCCAGAAATTTTCTAATGAACCGGGCATTGGCTGGATAGGTTTAGCACCAATTTACTTCATTTATTTATCTGATAAACATCCTAGCTAAATGCAAGTGTTTTTTCTTCAGCTTTCTTAATATTTTCAATACCATTTAGCAATGCATCGGGATTAAAAGAGATACTATCAATACCTTGCTCAACAAGAAATTGCGCAAACTCAGGAAAATCACTTGGTGCTTGTCCGCACAACCCAATATTGACACCTGCGTCCTTTGCTTTTTGAATTACAGAAGAGATCATAAACTTCGCTGATTTGTTTTGTTCATTGAATAAGTTGGCAATGATAGCTGAATCACGATCAATTCCTAAAGTAAGCTGAGTTAGATCATTTGAACCAATTGAAAATCCATCAAAAATAGCTGCGAACTCTTCCGCCTGTATCACATTACTTGGAATTTCTGCCATAACATAAATCTGTAAGCTATAATCCACATCTCTGTCCAGGCCATTTTCTTTCATAACTGCAATTACTTTTTTACCTTCTTCTACAGTTCTGCAAAAAGGAATCATAACTTTCACATTTGTCATGCCCATTTGTTCACGAACAACTTTGATTGCTTCACATTCTAATTTAAATCCTTCCTTGTATCGTTCATTATAATATCTTGAAGCTCCCCGAAAGCCGAGCATGGGATTTTCTTCTATCGGCTCAAAATCTGCACCGCCAATGAGATTGGCATATTCATTAGATTTAAAATCACTCATACGTACTATCACGTCTTTGGGATAAAATGCAGCTGCTATCGTTCCAATTCCTTGCGATAGTTTATCTACAAAATAATTTTTCTTATCGGGATAGTGATGCGTTAGTTCTTCAATTTTTTGTTTTACAGCATTATCTTTTATATCATTAAATTTCACAAGAGCCATTGGATGAACCTGGATAAAATGAGTTATAATAAATTCCATTCGCATCAATCCAACACCATCATTTGGATAAAATGAATATTTAAATGCTTTCTCAGGATCAGCAATGATCAATTTTGCTTCTGTACTTTCGGGCATTCTTATTTCGCCAAAATCATGTTTAACTTCTTTAAAAGGCAATTTACCCTTATAAACAAATCCTGTTTTTCCTTCACAACATGAAACAGTTATTTCCTGTCCATTTATAATTTTGCTTGTTGCATCATTACATCCAACAACTGCAGGAACACCCAACTCTCTTGCTACAATACTTGCGTGGCTTGTTCTTCCGCCTTTATCAGTAATAATAGCTACTGCATTTTTTAATACAGGATCCCAATCAGGGCTGGTTAAACTTGTTACTACTATTTCTCCGGGTTTAAGCTTATTTCCTTCTGCCGGTGAATTTAAAATTCTTGCAATACCTGTTACAACTTTACTCCCAATGGCTTCACCTTCAACAATCGGATCAGCCTTTTGCAATAATTCATATTCAACCAACAAATGAGCATCTTCCTGTGAATGAATTGTTTCAGGCCTTGCCTGGACAATAAATATTTCATTCGAGATTCCATCTTTGGCCCATTCAAAATCCATTGGCTTTTGATAATGTTCTTCAATAATAAGAGCCCAGTTCCCAAGTGTAGTAATTTCTTCATCACTTAAAACAAACTCTTCTTGTTTTTCTTTAGATGTTTTGATATTGATAGTGTCATTGTCTTTTCCATAAATCATTGTCTGCTCTTTACTTCCCAGTTTTTTTTGAATGATTGCTTTTTTATTTTGCAACAACATTGGCTTAAAAACAAAAAACTCATCGGGTGTTACTGTACCCTGAACAATATTTTCACCCAACCCCCAAACTCCACTTATATGAACTACATTTCTGAATCCTGATTCAGGTTCAAGCGTAAAACCAACGCCACTGCAAGCTTTATCAGATCTAACCATTTTTTGTATGCCGACTGAAAGCAATACCTGGTCATGTTTAAATCCGTTATCTTCTCTATAACGAATAGCCCTGTCTGTGTATAAAGAAGCAAAGCATTTGTGCATTGCTTCAATAACAGCTTTATCACCTTTAATATTCAAAAATGATTCATGCTGCCTTGCAAAACTTGCCTGTGGCAGGTCTTCCGCAGTTGCGCTGCTTCTTACTGCTACTTCAATATCTTCAGTTCCGGAAAGATTCCTGTACGCTTCAATGATCTCATGTTTTAAGTTATATGGTATAGTTCCCTGCAATATTAATGCTCTTGCCTTCGAGCCAATATCTTTCAGATTAGAGAAATTATCACGATTCAATTGTTTCATTAATTCATCCAATCGATATTTAAATTCATTGTATTCGAGAAAATATTCAAAAGCTTCGGCAATAACAGCAAATCCATCCGGAACTTTTATTCCTTTTGATCCAAGCTGAGTATACATTTCTCCTAAGGATGAATTTTTGCCGCCAACAATAGCTGTGTCGGCAATATTGATTTCGTTGAATTTCTTAATGAATAGTGGCATAAAATTTATTTTAACATCTTTTCTAACCAATGCAAACCTAGCAGCCATTTAAGTCTGTAAGGATGATTATCATCAAAAGAAATGATGATTATACTCAGTACTTTAAAGTTTACTTATCTGTATTATTTGTGATAAAAATGAATGGATTCATTGATTATTTTTTGATAAGAATTAAAAATGCGAACTTTTAATCTACAATACTGTACTATGCTTGATCACAATACCAACATACAAGGATTGACTAATGAGCAGGTGCTTGTTGCAAGAAAAAAATATGGTCAAAATAAATTCGATTACAAAAAAGATAATGGCTTTGTTGATGCGCTAAAGCAGATATTTCAGGAACCAATGATCATTTTATTATTGACAACTTCAGGCATTTATTTCATAAGCGGAAAAACAACAGACGGCTTTTTTCTGATCTCTGCAATCATATTAGTAGCTGCTATTTCATTTTACCAGGATTCGAGAAGCAGGCTTGCCCTTGAAAAACTCAAAAATTTATCTCAACCGAAATGTAAGGTTATACGGAATGGGAAAACAGAAGAGATATACAGTGAAGAATTGGTTATAGGTGACAGCCTGGTAGTTGATGAAGGTTCTTCTATTGTCGCAGATGGAATTATTGTTCATTCAAATGATTTTTCTGTAAATGAATCAACCCTCACCGGCGAATCTTTATCCGTCTACAAAGACAACAGCAGCAAAGACAATTTAATTTACAATGGGACAATAGTAGTCAGTGGATTAGCAATAGCAACGATCACTGCAATTGGCAATGAAACAAAATTGGGAAAGATCGGAAGCAGTTTGCAAAACATTACAGAAGAAAAAACACCTCTTGAATTACAGATAAACAACTTTGTAAAGAAAATGGCGATAGCAGGCCTGATCATTTTTGTGGTAGTCTGGGGCATCAATTATTCCAATTCTAAAGATCTGCTCAATAGTTTATTACAAGCTCTTACACTTGCTATGAGTATTTTGCCGGAAGAAATTCCCGTAGCATTTACTTTCTATATGGCAATAGGCGCATGGCGATTGATGAGGATGGGTATTGTGGTTAAACAAATGAAAACGGTTGAAACACTGGGCAGCGCTACAATCATTTGTACAGACAAGACAGGAACGCTCACTGAAAACAAAATGAGCCTTGCAAAAATTTTCACCTTATCAACAAACAAAATAACTGATCCTAACGATATTTTAAATGAAGATGAAAAAGAATTGATAAAGGTGGCCATGTTTGCAAGTGAGCCCATACCATTTGATCCAATGGAAACTGCATTGCATGATTTTTATGGGAAGATAGCAGCTATTGATCAGCGGCCATCTTATACAATGACACACGAATATCCTCTTGGAGGAAAACCTCCGATGATGACTCATATTTTTGAAAGCAAAGAAGGCAACCGCATCATTGCAGCTAAAGGCGCACCCGAAGCATTGATAAATGTAAGCAGCCTGACACTTGAGGAAAAACAGCAAATTAAAGATGCCATTGAAATATTAGCAAAAAATGGCTATCGTGTTTTAGGCGTAGGTGAAGCAATCTATGATGGTAATAATTTTCCAAAACATCAACAGGAATTTCATTTTTTATTTAAAGGTATTGTTGCTTTCTATGATCCTCCCAAGAAAAATATCTTTTCGGTTTTAGAACAATTTTATAAAGCCGGCATAAAAGTAAAGATCATTACAGGTGATAATAGCGCAACAACATCAGCAATTGCAAAACAAATCTCTTTTAAAGGATATGAAAAATACATTAATGGTGATGAAGTAATGAAATCAGGCGATGAGGAATTGAAAAAAATTGCAACTGAAACAAATGTATTTACACGAATGTTCCCTGAAGCAAAATTAAAAATCATTAACGCATTAAAAGCAGGGAATGAAATAGTAGCAATGACCGGCGACGGCGTAAATGATGGCCCGGCATTAAAATCTGCTAACATTGGTATCGCTATGGGCAAAAAAGGCACAGAGATAGCTAAACAAGCTGCTTCATTAATTTTGCTGGAAGATGATTTATCAAAAATGGCAGATGCTGTGGCTATGGGGAGAAGAATATATGCGAATCTTAAAAAAGCAATCCGTTTTATTATTTCTATTCACATTCCTATTATCCTTACTGTCTTTATTCCATTGGCATTAGGCTGGATCTATCCGAATATTTTTTCACCCATACACATTATTTTCTTTGAATTGATTATGGGCCCTACCTGTTCTATTATTTATGAGAATGAACCGATAGAAAAAAATGCAATGAATACTCCACCACGTACTTTCACCAAAACATTTTTCAACTGGAAAGAGCTTATAGTAAGTATTATACAGGGATTGATAATAACAGCAGGAATTCTTTTCATTTATCAATATGCTGTATCGCATGGATGCAACGAGGCTCTTACCCGTACAATGGTTTTTACTACATTAATAACTGCCAATATTTTCCTGACATTTGAAAATCGCTCTTTTAACAATTCGATTCTTTCAACCTTCAGATATAAAAATAACCTTGTGCTTTTAATTACCGGTATCACCATTTTAATTACAGCATTGTTACTGTATATAACGCCACTAACCAAGTTCTTTCAATTTCAGCAATTAGACTTTGCCCAGGTTGGCATTTGTATTTTAGTTGGCTTTATAAGTGTGATTTGGTATGAAGGATTTCAGTGGATAGCTAAACCCAAAGAATAAAAAAGGCAATTCAACTAAGAATTGCAAAAAATCTGAATTCGTGTTTAGAGCTAGATTAGAATTAATCACCCTTGCTCCTTTTAAAAAATCACATCCTAACTGGATGAACAATTACGTAGTTTTTAAATTATTTTTTTATTCTTGTATGTATGCAGCATCCTGACTAACAATTATTAAAGAAGTGCAATTATTAATTTGCAATATATTATTGGTGAAACATTTTGAAGTTTTTAATCAGTGACACTTGATTCCTTTACTAATCTTATGTCTTAATGAGAAACAGTCAAAATAAATGGAGGATTAATAGTAAACGAGGCGTTAGAACTAACCAATATACTTTTCACTGTTGTGCTTGAACTTAATACCACAGTTCCGCTGTTGATAATAACATCTGTGTTTGCATCCGGAACTACACCACAACCAGTTAGATGGGTTTTCCCAGCTATTGCTTACTGAACCCTGCCAAATATTATTAATACATCCAATAGTAAATATCCATGCTGCACCAATATTTGAATTATCAAGATAGCCCCCGGTTATAACAATTTTACCATCTGCACTTATTGATACTGAGCGTCCATTAAACGAATTACCAATTGAACCAGAACCAGTTAATTTGCTTCCTTGTTGACTCCATACACAAACCCCTGTAAACATTGAAGTTACAGGGGCATTGAAATGGAGTGAAACTACTCTGGTGATCTCGCTGGGACTCGAACCCAGGACCCATACATTAAAAGTGTATTGCTCTACCAACTGAGCTACGAAATCGTACCCCTTTTTTAACGGGAGTGCAAAAATAAGGCAAAAACACATTGAGGCAAACTTTTTACGAAAGTTTTCCTTTACACATTCTGAGAAGAAATTTGTTGATAAACAGCCGTTTAAGTCACTTACTTTTGCCCGTATATTATGAATAGTTTTTTTAATAATAAAGTAGTCGCCATTACGGGCGGTAGTGATGGCATCGGCAAGGCATTGATTGATGCGTTGATTCCTTTGAATGCTAAAGTTGCTACCTGCGGCAGAAATGCTGATAAATTGCAGGTGTTGAAACAGCAATATTCTTCTGATAACCTGCTGACTGTTACTGCAGATGTGAGCCATTACGATGATTGCAAAAAATTTATTGATACTACCATCCAGACTTTTGGCGGCATTGATATTCTTATTAATAATGCAGGCATTTCGATGAGGGCTTTATTAAAAGATGCGGATGTGGATGTAATTAAAAAAGTGATGCAGGTGAATTTTGATGGAACAATTCATTGTACCAAGCTTGCATTGAATACAATTATTGAAAGAAAGGGAACGATTGTCGGCATTTCTTCCATCGCCGGTTATCGCGGACTTCCGGGAAGAACGGGTTACTCTGCTTCCAAGTTTGCAGTGAATGGTTTTTTGGAAGCGCTTCGTACTGAATTGCTGGATACGGGAGTGAATGTTATGTGGGTTTGCCCCGGCTTCACTGCTTCCAACATTCGCAATGCTGCATTGACAAAAGATGGATCGCATCAAGGCAGCACACCATTGGATGAACATTCATTGATGACAGCAGCCGAATGTGCAGCCATTACATTGAAAGCCATTCAAAAAAGAAAACGTACTTTGGTGTATACGATGGGTGACAAACGAACTGTGTGGCTCAATAAATTATTTCCCGGGCTTACGGATAAATTAGTAAGAAACTTTTTTTACAAAGACGGAAACCTTGTCAAATAAATGATTGCAGATAAATATACTCAACCTCCATTCTTTCATTTTTTAATTTTTAATTCTTTCATTAATTAAATGCCCTTAGTAACGCTAACATCAGATATTGGTCAGCAGGATTTTATTGCCGGTGCAGTTAAAGGGAAATTGCTACAGCAATCGGAGGCATTCACTATTATTGATATCTCTCACCAGTTATCTCCGTTCAATTATCCGCAGGCTGCATATATCTGCAGAAATGCAATCAAAAACTTTCCGGAAGGAACATATCATTTGGTATTGGTAAACCTTTTTGATGAAAAGCCGGAACATATGCTGCTGGCTGAACACAACGGGCATATTATCGGCTGTGCTGATAATGGATTGCTTACGATGATACTCGAAGAAGTTCCGCAAAAAGTTGTAGCGCTTACATTAGATAAAGCGCAGCAAAAAAATATTCTTTACTGCGTTTCTATTTTTGCAAAAGCATTGGATGAATTGAGCAAAGGAAAAAAGCTGGAAAGTATTGGCGACATCAATGTTTCCATACGTGTAAAAAATCCATTGCGTCCTTTGCTTGGCAATAATTGGATTGAAGGACATATCATCTTCATTGATAATTTTGAAAATATAGTGGTGAATATTACCAAAGAAGAATTTGAAGAGCAACGTAAAGGCAGAAGTTTTAAAATTGTTTTCAAACGGGATGAAGTGATCGATAAGATTAGTGAAACATATGCTGATGTTGTTGAAGGAGAAAAGCTTGCATTGTTTAATTCAGCAGGTTATCTTGAAATTGCAATGAATAAAGGAAACGCTGCAGGCTTATTTGGCTTGCAGGGATTTTCCGAAAAGCAGCAAGGGCAAAATCAATATCAGAATAATCGGTTGTTTTATCAAACGGTGAGGATATACTTTGAGTAAAGGCAATGAGGCAACAAGGCATTAAGTGGAAGAATATAAATTGATATGTATTTTACTCATTGCCTCAATGCCTCATTGCCTTAATGCCTTTAAAGAATAACAATTGTCTTTCATAAAAAACATATCACCAAATGAGTTTACTGATAGTGAACTAATCGCCGCTTATAAGCAAAGTGGTGACATGAAATATTTGAGCGATCTCTATCAGCGATATATGGAACTGGTGTTTGGGGTTTGCCTAAAATATTTTAAAGAAACAGAACAATGCAAGGATGCTGTGATGGATATTTTTGAAGAGTTGAGAATTAAGTTAAAACAGCATGAAGTAGAAAATTTTAAAGGCTGGCTGCACGTGCTGGCACGCAATTATTGCCTGATGAAGCTGAGAAGTCCGCGGAACATGAAGACCACTGAATTCAACGCCGACTTTATGCAAACAGAGCAAAATCCGCATCTGAAAGACGAACACCTGGAAAAGGAAGAAAATTACCGTCAACTGGAACAATGCATTGAACGCTTACCGGAAGAACAAAAGCAAAGCATCGAACTGTTCTACCTGCAGCAAAAATGTTATAATGAAATTGTTTCCATCACCGGTATTGAATGGAATAAAGTGAGAAGCCATATACAAAATGGAAAAAGAAATTTGAAACTTTGTATGGAAGAGAAAAGTTTGAAGTTGAGAGTTTAGGGTTTAGCAATAATTTGTAATCTGTAATTTGAAATTTATTAATGTCTGATAACAACCATATTATTTACACAGCTGAAGATATTCACCGGTATTTTTCAGGCAGCATGAGCGCTGCTGAAATGTATGCGATGGACAAAGCTGCATTGAATGATCCGTTGCTTGCTGAAGCAATGGAAGGCTATCATTCGTTGCCTTCATTTGCCAAAGAAGCCAGTTATGCTGACATTCAAAAACAACTGGATGAATTAAAAAATAAATTACCCGGAAAAGTAGTCAGCATCAATAAGCGAAATAATAGTTGGTGGAAAGTTGCTGCTGCTGTTTTGTTGATTGGTGGTTCTGTGTTTGCTTTCTTAAAAAATAATTCTTCAAAAAATAAAGAGAATGCTGTTGTTGCAAAAAACGATTCATTGATCAAGTTTCATATTGCAAGTGATTCTGCTGCTGTTGCAATAAATAACAGCTCATCCGAAAAAGTTGTTACTTCCGATTCTTTAAATGCCAATGCAATCGCATCGCCATCTAAAGGCAATAAAAAGGCGGTGACTTATATTGGTTCTACAACTTTAGCATCGAGTTCTAACGTTACAACATATCAATTGGCAGATAGTACAAATATGGATCTGGCAAAAGCTGAGAATAATGGATTAATAAATTCATCGTCGGTTTTTAAAAAAGAAGTCACAAAAAGTGTAGCAAATATTGGTAACAGTGAATATTACACCACAATAGACGATGATGAGAAAGCAAAAAAGAGTGTTGGAAAATTAAAAAGAGCATCCCAGCAGCCGGCTGCTGCAAATTTTACAGGAAGAATAGTAGATGACAATAACAATGCTGTTCCGTATGCAAAACTGATGATCAATAATAAAAAGCAGGCAAAGACAGATATAAACGGGTATTTCAACATGGCACTACCGGATACGTCTATACGTTTAGATGTTGCTGCCTATAATTATTATCCGCAAACAACCAATGTTTCTGCAAATAATTTCGCAGGAATTATTTTAAAAGCAAAACGATCTACTTTTAAAAAGAATAGGTCTGTTGCAGACAGCATTGCGCTACGCAGCAAAGTGGATATTTTATACAAACTTGGCGCAGAACCAAAAGACGGATGGATTGCGTATCAGCAATTTCTTATTCAGCAATGTTCCAATTCAGAATATGATAATGGAAAACCTGTCACCGGTGAAACAATTGTACAGTTTGAAATAGATGCAAATGGATTGCCAACAAATTTTCATTTCGAAAAATCGATTAACGAAGAAGTAAATGATGGCGTTGAAAATCTAATCATCAACGGGCCTGAATGGAAATATACTGAGCACAATGCTATTCCCGGCATTGTCAGAATCAAAATTACTTTTTAGGCTGCGCCAATAAATTAGCAAACAACCTGTATGCTCCCGGAACACCTGCAGGTAACTCTCTGAAGAAAACCAATCCTGTATAAACAAATTTTCCTTTGCCATAATCAGCAATAATCAAGCTTCCATCCTGCTCTGATTCATTTGGATCTTTCATGCTGAATATTCTTTTATAATGGCTGTCGATATTTTCCACATCATAGATACTGCGTTCCTGTATCCAATCGTTGAAATCATCATTGGTGATTTTGTTTGGATAATTTAATGAAGAATCATTTGGCAGAAGAAAATTTACTTTGGCAGTTTCGTCTGTAACTCGTTTGCCCGATACCGTGAATGGATAAGGGCCGATTTTTGATTTCAATGGCGCAAGTCCATTGTTTGTGTTGTATTGAACAAGTAACACTCCGCCGTTTTTTATATAATCCATCAAGACATCATATTCATTACTCATCCAGTCGTTTACATTGTATGCTCTTACTCCTGTTACGATTGCATTGAATTGTTTCAGGTTTTCGGCAGTAATATCTTTTTCTTTCAGTATGGTTACTTTGTAGCCCATTTGTTCTAATGCCTGGGGGACTTTATCACCTGCTCCTGAAATATAACCGATATTCTTTTCTCGTATTTCTATATTTTTTCCTATTTCTTTTGGGAATCTGAGTTTTTTGAAATAAAGAATAGCAGGAATATGATCATACTTAATTGACTTGGAGTCAACAACAAACCCACCTTGCTCATAACAATACATTTTCTCCATTTCTTTTTCTATTGTCATTGGCTCTCCAACAATATTACCTGCAGAATCTAATTTCCGAATCGCCAATATGGAAGGATACTCTTCTTCAAGATTTCGAGTTTGATCTTTGTTTAATTTTAATTGATGAGCCAATATTCTACTGCTATCTTTTTTATTATTATACCCTATTATCGATTGTCCGTCAGGCTGACTCAAATATATTTTTATGTCATTGTTATCTTTAAAAGAATTAACCAATAAATAAAATGAATCAACCATAATTTGCTTTATAATTTCCGGAGTAAATTTTGCAGTGAAAGCAGGAGTTATATATAAAGGTTGATAGACTTCTCCTTTCACAGGATCTGTATATTTATAGCGAATCGGTTTTTTATAAATAAAATCAACGCCATTGATACTAACTATAAATTCAGTATTAATAGGATCATTCTCTGCTTTACCAATCAATTGCTGATCACTTACATTAAAACTCCCTTTCTCCATCGAATCTACAAGCCAATAAGGCTGTGTCAGTTTTTCATCAGGACTAATGAATATTGACTGAGAATAGTTTGAACTAATATCATTTTTAATGCTGTCAAAGTTGTGATGAATGTCTTTAAAATTTACTGTTGCATTTTTTATATCTGCACCTAAGCGATTATTAATTATAAAATTTATTTGCAGACTATCACCTTGTACTGCATAAGCGGTGTTTGTATTTGCTTCTAAAAACAAACCGCTGCATTCTTCAATAAGATTTTGTATCTCCTTTAATTTTTGTGCTTTCCAATAATCATTTGAAACATTTTGCTGAACTGCTTTGTATAATTTTACTAATTGTTTTACAGAATTTTCGGGATGCTCGGCAGAAAAATTCTTTACAATATCATTGGCCATTTTTGCAATGCCATCATTGTCAACTCTTGACCATGCTGTATTAACACCGTCCATTAAATCAGTTGTTGGTTTATCTCCTTTTATTAATGCAAAATATTCCATCAACTGTCCTCTTTGTGCAGGAACACCAAAACCCTGGCTTTTATGCTGGCTTCGGCTGATGGCTGCTATTTCGCCGTAGCTTTTTCCCAGTAATGCATTGTAACCGCCACAGTCTATTTTCAATTGATCATCGCTGGTCGTATTGTTTCCACCAAAATTATACGTGTTCCATAAAATTCTTTTTGCCTGCCAGACTGTTACACCTTGTTTTAATTGCTCCGGAAATTTAGTTGAATCTGCTGCTGCATCGAATGCCTCACGGGCAAGTATAGCCGAAGCTGCGTGATGGCCATGCCCTGCACGTCCATCTTCAGGAAAACGAGTGATGATCACATCTGGACGAAATTTTCTTATTACCCAAACCACATCGCTTAATATTTTATCATGCCCCCATGTTTTTAATGCTTCTTCGGGTGTTTTGCAAAAGCCGAAGTCATAAGCTCTGCTGAAGAATTGTTCTGCACCGTCAAGTCTTCTTGCTGAAAGTAATTCCTGTGTTCTTATTAAACCCAAATCAATTCCTTGTTCATCACCGATTAAGTTTTGCCCTCCGTCTCCTCTTGTTAAACTCATGTAGCCTGTGCGGTATAATTTTTCATTGGCGAGATATGCCAATAGTCTTGTGTTTTCATCATCGGGATGTGCGGCGATGTACAATACCGATCCTAATACATTCAGCTTTTTTAGCTGAAGCAATATTTCGGAAGATGTGTATGTTTTGGGAGATTGAGCAAATGTGAAATGTGAGATGTGAAATGTGAGTAGTAATAAAAATAGCTTGCGCATATAATTGGTTTGATATGCGAATTTACTAAATCATTGTCTGAACTATGATTTTTGTGATTTATGTGATTAATATGATTCTGACGCTTTGATAAAAGATCAATAGCGCTGAAAAAGTACAAGTGAGTGACACAACGATGTTGATTAAAGAACAAATGTTTGTTCCCAAAAAATGTCTTAGCAATAAAGCTGTCTAGTATTTAAAGAACTTGCCCGTTCTTATAGCACCGTCATTGGCCTGGTATCTTATGAAATATTCACCGGCCGGCAGTTTTGATACATCGTACAGTACATCGTACGTTTTGCCGCTGTAAAAATACCAATTGTGATAAAGCTTTGTAACTTCTTCTCCTGCCGAATTGTAAACGATGAGGCTTACACGTTCGTTGTATGGAATATAAAACTGCACCGTCATGAGATCGTGAACAGGATTAGGATAAAGCAATAAGCGATTGTCGTTTGTAACGATAGGAAACAAATCAACCACATTTACTAAAGCAATATCGCTGTAACTAACGTTTCCGGCTACACTAATTTGTTTGAGGCGATATTGGTATGGTCCGAAATGCGTAACTGTATCAACAAATGAGTAATTTCTTGATGTAGCCACATTTCCCTGTGAAGAAACGAAACCAACATCCTTCCATGATGAAGTTGTTCCATTGACCAGATTGGCACGCTGTACTTCCCAGCCTGCGTTGTTGAATTCAAATATAACTGTCCAGTTAAGTGTTACCTGCAATACGTTTGTTGTTGCAGTTAATGGAAGTAATTGTGTTTGAAACGTTTCAGAGCCTGATTCAAAAGCTCCGAGATCAGGAGCTGAACCAATGAAAGGCAATCCAACATTAACGCCGGCATTGATCAACGCACTATTTGAATCGAGACGAAGAAATGTTGTTGGCGGAAGGCTTCCATCTGCCAGGCGAACAATTCTTGCATAAGATGTATCCAAGCTGAGAAAAGAAGAAGCATCAACAGAAAACCCGGCATCCCAGCTATTATGATTTTCAACAGCATTTGATTCGAGATGAACGCCGCCAACTCCTAAATAAGAAATGTTATTGATCAAAGAATCTACGCCAGCATCGGGTTGTGTAGGAAATGAAAAATCATACGTGCCGTTTCTGAAACCTGTGCAATTCAATAATGTTACACCACCTGTATTATTATTTTGATCAAATCCTTTTACAGTATTATCAAAAGAAACACAATTGGTAACAATGTGACGGCCGGGAACAAAATTGCCTCCCAGTTTAAATCCATTTCCATTACCGGTGAATGGTTCGATGCCCCATAAATTATATCCATTATGAAATGCCCAACAGCTATCAAACACAACTCTATTAGCTGTTTGATAACAATCATATCCATCATCTGCATTGTCATAACAACGGCAACCTCTTATTACATTGCCGGGACCAGCATCTAATTTAACATCGATGCCATCTGCATTTTGTCCTGCCGTTGCAGGATCGTAATTATCAAAAGCATCGCAATTATGTATGTAATTAAAACTGCCGCCATCGCTGATTTGCAGACCTGTGTCATGATTATAAGATATCTGGCAATTTTCAACGATGTTATTACTTCCGTTTATGAATACTCCGTTATCTCCTGCATTCTTAATGCTCAATCCTTTCAAATACCAATAATTGCCAAGCAGATCAATGCCATGTGAGCTCGAGAGATAAGGTGTTCCTGAAAAATCAAGGATAGGCGTTTCACCGGCATAAGCCCAGAGATTAATGTATCGGCCTGAATTACCGCTTGAAGAGGCTGTTAATGTTGTTGACAAATTATAAATGCCACCACGAAGGTAAATTGTATCGCCGGCAACAACAGCTTGGATAGCTTTTTGAATATCCTTCATAGGAAGATCTATCGTCCCGGGATTGTTGTTAGAACCTGAAGGTGAAACATACAGCGCCTTGTTAGCGAAAGATTGAGAATATGTAAAAAGAAAACAAAAGAATAAGGCAATAGGTAAAGTCTTTTTCATAAATGGCTGATTAGGCAATGGTTTAAGCGTTTATGCAAGATATTTATTTTCGTCATCCCACAGGCTGAGAATCTATGCAAACGATGCCATTTGGAGCATTATTGACCAACCAGGAAAACAGCATTGGCTATCAATAATTTGCCATTTTCCCAAAACCCTCTGAAGATAGGATCATCAGCAAAATAGATAACAGAACCTTTGCCGAATGCCTGAACCATGATTACTGAGCCATTCTTTATCTTGTTTTTTGCAGCATTTCCAACAAAACCCGTTACATAATTTTGATCTCCCAACGTTCCGACGTTCCATATATCGTTTGATAATTCATAGACATTATCATTTCGTTTTAGTGAAAAATAATACGCCGGATAACCAAAAGCCAGCGGATGGGAATTATCAAGATCAACTTTATAAATTGCACCAAGCACACTGTTGACTAATTCATCTCTTGATTTGTTTTCATATCGCCTAATGTTTTCTTTATTATTCATGGCATTGCTATCCAGCGTTTTTAATTTGATTCCCCAGTTGGTTTTTGCCATTTGCAAGGTTGCTTTTTCCAATGCAATGATCTTGCCGCCCTGTTGTACCCATTCTTTTAAGCCGGTGTCATTCAGAAAATTATAATTACCATCCGGCAGTATCAGCACATCCATATTCTTCCAGATAATGCTTTTAACATTTTCGGCGTTAACTAACGTTACAGGATATTCTAAGTCATGATCAAATAAATACCATATTTCTCCTGCAGCTTCCGGTGTCACTCCATTGCCTGTTACTAAAACTATATTTTCAGGTTTTATTGGATGAATAATATTGCTTCCAAGATCAATTCCATTCTCATCGAATCCTGTATGGATGGTTGATGGCCAGATATCATTTTCATTACAGGCTTTCTGTATGATGGAATTCAAATCATTGTGCAGGCTTGAATTAGAAGTTTTGGTAATCACTAACGATCCTTTGCTGTATTGTCTTCCGGCATATTTAATATCTTTTTCCAGCACAGATACTCTTACCCCATTTTGTAATAAATAAGATAAAATTTTACTGCTGCCAATTCCTTGCGGCGGGAAAATATAAGCGTTGATCGTTGAATCAAATTTTACAGAAAAACTATCAGTAACATGATTTGAAAAAGAATTGCCGGATAATATTCTGTTTTTTAATGCATAAGTCTGAACACTAAAAGCAAAAGGAACAGACCATGCAGTAATATCATACGTTACAGAATCAGAAAGCTTTGATTTGGGTTCAAATAAAACCTGCAATAATGAAGACTTTGGTTGATTGTTGTTGATACAGATATCTCCATCGTCAACCTGGAAATTTCCTTCTTTTTCTGTTATATAATTATAGCCAATAGCCTTTGTCTTTGAAGCAATTGAATATTGAATTTCATTTCTATCCATCAATGCCTTCAGCATATCAATCTTATTCTTTGATTCGTCCTTTGTTTTTATAATATAGCTTTTATAAATGCCTGTTCCATTTGTTTTGGCATCATCAAAATATTTTTTGAACTGAGTTATTAATTCAGTTGCATGCATAGATGCTGTTTCAATTGTGCTCATGCTGGTGGTGAAATGATGCGCTATTCTGTCTTTCAATGTAAGTGTATCACCATCAGTTTTTAAAACAGCTGTTCCGGCAGATGCATTCCCCGCTTCTTCATAAGTCATTCCGATAGCTCCGTTAAACATCGGGTACGTGTCACCGTAAGCCGGATAAAAAAGATCAAATTCTTCCTTCGTAAAATACAGCCATCCATTGGCATCAAAATATTTTGCATGATTCTTTCCGACGATTTTCTGAAATTCACGCTGCCAGGGAGTTATCACCTCATGCAATGGCTCAGCAGCAGGAGCGAAATAATACGGATCATTTACTTCCTGCTCATGAAAGTCGCAATGTATTTGCGGCATCCATTGATTGTACATTTTAATACGTTGCTGTGTTTCTATTTGCGTTTGCCATGCCCAGTCACGGTTCAGATCAAAATTATAATGATTGGTTCTTCCGCCCGGCCATTGCTCAACATGTTCCCTGGCTTCGGGATTTACATTCGGATTTTTTCCCTGCATTTGAATAAACCAATTCACATAACGATCGTGTCCATCAGGATTCACACATGGATCAATAATCACTACCGTATTCTTCAACCATTCTTTTGTTGATGCATTGGAAGGATTTAATAATTCATACAAAACTTTCATGCTTACTTCAGCGCTGCTTGGCTCATCTCCATGAATATTATAACTAAGCCACACAATTGCAGGTGCATTAATATCACCGGGCTTATCATTCAGCAATCCTGTTAATCTTAAATTATTTTTCCTGATCTCTTCCAGGTTTTTAAAATTTTCAGGAGATGTGATAAAGGCCAATTCCAGCGATCTGCCTTCATTGGTTTCGCCATATTGCTCCAGTTTCATCATTTGTGGCATGGATGAAGCAGTCAGTTTAAAATATTCGACGATCTTATATTGCGGAGTAAGTTTTGTACCTAAATCATAACCCAAAAATTGATCAGGACTTTGAAGTGATTGAGCAAAAAGGTTAAGGTTTGAAAATATACAAACAATCAAAAAGGAGATTCTTTTCATATTGCTGATTATACTGTGAAAATAAGCAAAAGGTATTGATCAATTTATTATAGATCAATCTCTTAAATGTGTTTTTTGACAAATAAATACCGTCTCCAAGCCTTTAAATCCCTATTTTTGCCGAAATTCAATAAATCGTTGATGAGGATATTTTGCGTAATGGTTTTTGTGTTGATACTCCTAAACACCTCGGGCCAAACAAGATTCGCTGTAAAAGCCGGATGGGATATGAGTACCGCAAGGGTTTATCTTAATGATGTTAAGCAGCCCAGTCAATATAAAAAAGGCTTCAATATTGCTCTTCAGATGAAGGCTCCTTTTGATGTAAATCTCTTCTTTACTCCCTTTATTGCTTTTAGCTCACGTGGATATACATACCTGCCTACAACTGATTCCATTTCAAAATACGACAATACCATCCATTACCTGGATTTTGTACCTGCATTAAGCTATGATTTTCATACAGGCAAAAATCTTCTTACCATAAGCATGGGACCGGAAATTTCATACGCACTCGATGGGACTGAAAAAACAACTATCGCCGGACAAACAGGCTCCAAAAAAATGCCCTTTTCCATTGACAGTGATTACGGAATCTTTGATCTTGGCTTTAACTGGGGAATCAGCTATCATTTCAAAAAAGTATTCATTGAAGCTGCCTACCAGCTTGGTTGTGCGAACATCAATAACAATGTAGCTCTTGACGGAAGGAATATCCGTAACCGTATGTTTTGTGTAAATCTTGGCTACTATTTAAAATAGTTGTTTTCTAATACTTATTTTTTGCTTAAAAAGCACTCTCAACACCAATCTTGGTATTGAATTTGCCTATAGGGGATGAATCAGTATTTTTACATCTTAACTCATTATTCTGCGCAGATTCTGGAAAATATTAAAAAGGTGTGCTCTGGCAGTTTTGCTGCTTCTTATTTCACTTTATATCATACTGCAGTTCCCTCCTGTTCAGACCTGGCTTATAACACGTGTAACAAATAAGCTTTCTGATAACCTTCACACGAAAATCAGCATTCGCCATATCGACTTTCATTTTTTCAATAAAATGGCTTTGAATGATCTCCTGGTTGAAGATCAGCAGCATGATACGCTGCTGCTTGCCGGAAGTGCAGATGTTAGTATTACAGACTGGTTTTTCTTCAAGGATCACGTTACACTGAAATACATTGAGCTTAATGATGCAACAATTAACATGAAGCGCAACGATTCTACATGGAACTACCAGTTCTTGGTAGATTATTTTTCAAGTCCGCAAAGCAGCACCACCAAAAAAGGAGGAATAGAACTGGATGTTAAGCAGGTAGAACTAAAAAATATCCAGTTTAATAAAACAGATGGATGGGTTGGTAAGAATGTAAAAATATCTGTCAAACAGCTAAGCTTAGACGCAGATGAAATTAATTTTTCTGGAAAGAAAATTGATATTAATACACTTAAGCTTGATAAGCCTTTATACACGGAGTTATTTTATCCGGGCAAAAGAGATTCATTAAACTACGTTCGTCCTCAATCAACCACTGCTACTTCAAATACTGATGATTATTGGTCTATCAATGTAAAAAGTATTCATATAAATGATGGAACATTTGGCTCGGCAACCAGATCAGAAACTCCTTCGCCTGAAAATGTTTTTGATGGTGGAAATATTTTCTTTTCATCCATCAATGGCGATATAAAAAATGCACGTCTTGAAAAAGATACGTTGTTTATAGATTTTTCTTTATCAACCAAAGAACGCTCCGGCTTTGAAGTGAAAAAAATTGAGGCTTCTCTCAAATTCACTCCTGACATGATGGAGTTTAATAAACTCAATATTGTTACCAATAAAAGTAAGCTGAGTAATTATTATGCCATGCACTTTGCAAATTTTGATGATGACATGGCAAACTTTTTACACAACATAAAAATAGATGCACGTTTTGATAACAGTGAAGTCAGCAGTGATGATATTGCTTTTTTTGCTCCGGATCTAAAAACATGGAAGCGCAATTTCAAGCTGAAAGGAATATTTAAAGGGACAGTGAATGATTTTACGGCAAAGCAAATGAATATCAGAAGTGGTAATTCCATGCTTGAAGGTGATATAGAACTCAATGGGTTGCCCGATATCAACAATACATACATCGATCTGAAATCAAATAATCTCCAGACAAATTATTCAGATGTAACCAGTATTATTCCATCACTAAGAAAAATACAGCAGCCTGATCTAGCTAAATTAAGCAGTATACAATTCAAAGGAAATTTTACCGGCTTTATAAAAGATTTTGTTGCGTTTGGAACCATCAATACAAATCTTGGTACTATTAATAGTGATGTCAATCTGAAATTTCCTGATAATAAACCTGCTGTATATGACGGAACTGTTTCTGCCAATAATTTTCAATTAGGCAATTTCCTTGACATGCCCGGCATCGGCAATATTACTTTTAATGGAAAGATTAATGGCAGTGGATTTTCGGCAGAGGATGTAAATACCAATTTTGATGGCAGCATTTCACAAATCGGATGTTGCGATTATGTTTATCAAAACATTGTTGTAAATGGTAATTTCAGTAAGCGGCTTTTTAACGGAACGCTTCATATTGACGATCCGAATTTAAAGCTGGATAATCTTACAGGAAAAATTGATCTTTCTGGTAAAGTGCCGCAATTTGATTTTGATGCAACATTGTCAAAAGCAAATCTTAAACAACTAACGATTACGCATGATGATTTTGTAATGAGCGGCCATTTCAATCTTAATTTTTCAGGAAGTAATATTGATAATTTTATTGGCACTGCCATAGTGAATAACGCTTCTGTTCTGCATAACGGCACTCCTTTATCTTTTGATTCACTTTCGCTTCGTTCGGAGATTGTAGATAATGAGAAAGCAATTACACTGCAATCAAATGATGTGGAAGCTTCTGTCAATGGCAACTTCAGAATATTGGAACTTGCGGATGCTTTTAAAGTATTTCTAAGTCGTTATTATCCTGCATACATTACTAAACCAACTTATGCCGTAGGCAGTCAGGATCTTCATTTTCAGATCAAGACAAATAATTTTAATGCTTACACTTTCCAGCACAGTGGGATCCGAAGCTTGGAATTCACGTGACTTGAAGTCGCGGC
>JADMIO010792751.1_pt1 | contig 47568 bp, 42 predicted proteins | sample 8958161 | NCBI WGS metagenome assembly JADMIO01 (sample SAMN16585339, study PRJNA669376) | soil metagenome | isolation source: Crop rotation soil | place: USA: Cullars Rotation, Alabama | collected 2011
CTTTCCCCATCGGGGCGAGCCACTTTTTTGGCGAGAAGGCGCGGCGCGGCAAAATCAAGGACTCGGCCTACGAGTGCGGCGTGCCCGGCGAGGGCCTGATTCACACGCGCTTCTCGGTGAAGTTCTTTCTCACCGCGCTGCTGTTCATGCTGTTCGACCTCGAGATCGTGATCCTGGTGCCGTGGACGTTCATCTACCGCGAGTTCCTCGCAAACCACATCGCGATCCTCGGCCCCATCATGTTTTTCCTCGGCGTGCTCGTGCTTGGCTTGGTTTACGAAATCAAGAAAGGCGCGCTGCAGTGGGAAAAATGAGGCGATGCGCCTCAGCCCCTCTGTCACTCTGAGCGAAGCGAAGAATCCACTCAGGGCCGGTCGGCAAAATCCAACGGGATTCTTCGCTTCGCTCAGAATGACCAGCTTCCGTTACTTTCGACCCTGAACCGCCATGCGTCTCGACAAGATCATCGCCCGCGGGCGCATCATCGACCTGCGCAGCCTCGACCTCGAGGGCGCACTGGAAGAGCTGCTCGCCGTTTGCGTTGAGCGATTTCCGGACCTCAAGCCCGAGTCCCTGCTGAAGGGTCTGCTCGCGCGGGAGAGCACAATGACGACCTACCTGGGTCTCGGTGTCGCGCTGCCGCATGTCCGGGTGAAGATGAGCCGCCGATATATTCTCGCGATCGGTCGCAGCCGCGTCGGCATCCGGCACGACGGCGCGGTCGACGACGAGCGGGTGCACCTGATTTTCATGCTCATCGCCGGCGACAAGGCCCGCGACTACCTGCAGGTGCTCGCTTCGATTGCGCGGCAGGTGAAGGAGCCCGAGCTGATCGACAATCTCGTGCATGCCCCGGACCTCGACGCGCTGCACGACCGCCTGATTGGCGGGCTTGGCGGCATTCGGCCGGTGCTCACGCAGCAGAATCGCGTCAACCGGCTGATGTTTCGCGCGGCGGAGCGGGTGGCGGCAGGCGCGGAGTGCGCGGCGATCATGGTTTTTGGCGACACGTTTGTCGGCGGGATGGAGACGGCGGCCGTGCCGACGAAGATGAAGACCATCCTCGTCACCCGGAATCCGATCGAGCCGAGTGACGACCAGAAAGGCTTCGCGGAGACGATCCAGGTCCGCTCGTTTTCCAACCAGCGCCTCGCGCAATTGCGGAGTGCGCTGCTTGTGGCGCTGACCCGCGGAGTGATCTCGTTTACGGACCGGGTCTGCTGCGTCGACGGCATGTCCGGCAGCAACCAGTTCGACACGATGGTGGTCGTCGACGTGGAGCGTGAATTCCAGACTCTGCTGACCGGCCAGACCGCGGATCTGCTGCCCGAGGACGTTAAGCCGGAGGTGTTGGAGCGGGTCATCGCTGTCGCCACCGAACTGGCCGTCGAAGGTCGGGAGGGCCGGCCCGTGGGCTGCTTGTTTGTCCTGGGCGACGTCGAGAAGGTGCAGTCGTTCACCAAGCCGCTCGTATTGAACCCGTTCTTCGGCTACAAAGAGGAGGACCGAAACATCCTCAACCCCTTCATGGATGAAACCGTGAAGGAGTTCTCGTCGATCGACGGCGGGTTTGTGATTCGCGGCGACGGGGTGGTGGAGTCGGCGGGCAGCCTGATCCAAGCGGTCGACAGCGATCATTCCCTGCCGGGCGGACTAGGCAGCCGGCATGCGGCGGCAGCGGCTATCAGTGTGGCTACCAACTGCATAGCCATCGCCGTCTCATCCAGCACTGGGCAGGTAGCGCTGTTTCGGCGAGGGGTGATGCTGCCACTAACGGATAAGAGAAGGTAGGCAGCGAACTGGCTCGCGTTGGGGCGTCGACGTCCAACGGGCGCCAGCAAGCCGGCAGCCTACCAGCCGGAAATCGTCGAAAAATTTGGGGTTGCACCGTCCGGTTCCGGCCTGTCTCCTGACCCTTCAACCATTTAAAAACTATGAACGAAGTCGTCACCCTGGAATGCACGGAGGCCAAGAAGGAGGGGAAACCCGCTTCCCGTTACCTCACGCTGCGCAACAAAAAGACCGTCACCGAGCGCATCGAGAAGAAGAAGTATAACCCCTTCCTCAAGCGCCACACGCTGCACAAGGAGATCAAGTAAGTTTCCTTGAGGGATAGCGCGTAAGTTTCGGCCGGGCTGAAAAGCCCGGCTTTTTTGTTGGGTAGGGCGGGGTCTTGACCGGCCCTTGGACGCGAGCACCGATCGAGTCAATTTGGCTGGTGCGTACCGTCGCTTCAGAGTCGAGCGCTGGATTGAGTCCAACTGGGCAGGTCAAAGACCTTGCCCTACCTGGAGCGGTCGGCCCGACCCTCTAACTCGCCTTCTTCTCGGCACTTGCTGCGCCGGCGGCGACTTGAGATCTGCGGGCGGCGCGCCAGCTTTCGCGGTGCTTGCGGATCCAGTCCAGCAAGGCCCGCTCGAAACCGATATCGTAGCCGAGCCGCTCGGACTCGAGCCACTTGTGCTTCAGGATTTCCTCCCGCTCGGCCAGGAATTCCTGGTAGAGGCTCGACTGTTTGACGAATTCGCGAGTGGTCGCGGGCTCTGAGGCGGAAGAAGTCATGCGTCGGTCTGCGCTGCGGGAATGAGAGCGAGGCGCCGATGCGTGTCAATGCCTGCAATTTTCCCCATTGTCACACAGTCCGGGGCGCGGGCTTGGCCAGCCGGGACAGCAGGGTTTGGGCAATGTCGCGAAAGACATCCGCCGCCGGGCTGGCGGGTTCGCTCACGACCACCGGGAGGCCGGCGTCGCCGCCCTCGCGGATGGCCGGAATGAGCGGCACCTGGCCCAGCAGGCTGGTGCCCAGTTTCTCGGCGGTCAGGATGCCGCCACCCTGGCCAAACAAGGTTTGTTTCTGGCCCGAGGAATCGGTGAACCAACTCATGTTTTCCGCCACGCCGAGAAGAGGCACGTTCACTTTTTGGAACATCAGGCCGCCCTTGCGCGCGACGTTGGTGGCGGCGGGTTGGGGCGTGGTGACGATCACCGCGCCGTCGAGCGGCAGCGTCTGCACGAGGGAAAGCTGCGCGTCGCCGGTGCCGGGCGGCAGATCGATGATCAGCACATCGAGTTCGCCCCACTGCACGTTTTGGACAAACTGCTGGATCGTTTTCATGATCATCGGCCCGCGCCAGACGACCGGCGTGTTGTCGTCCACGAGAAAGCCCATGCTCATCACCTTCACGCCGTGCCGCTCCATCGGCACGAGCGAATCGCCGGAAACCTCCGGCCGACCCTGCAGGCCCATCATCAACGGCACGCTGGGGCCATAAATGTCGCAGTCCATCAGCCCGATCCGGCCGGGCCGGCCCGCGGCCGAATTCAGCTGGGCGAGCGCGCACGCGAGGTTGACGGCAAAGGTGCTCTTGCCGACGCCGCCCTTGCCCGAGGCGATGGCGACGGAGTGCTTGATGCCCTTCGGTGCGCTGCCGCTGTTGCCGGGAGCGCCGGCGGCCGGCACCTTCACCGGCGCGACGGCGACGTCGATGACAGTTTCCTTCACGGCTGGGATCGCCCGGAGGCACTTGTCGACCTCGTTCTTCAGGTGGAGCGGAATTTTCGGGTCATTGGTCGTGAGCGAAAGTGCCACCCGCGCCGTGCCGTCGGCGAGCGACGCGCTGCGCACGAGCCCGAACGAAACGATGTCCCGGCTGAAGCCCGGATACTTCACTTGCTTCAGGTGTTCTTTGAGTTCGTCGGAGGTCACGAAAGTTTCGGGTGGAAGGGAAATAAAGTTGTTATGCGCCGTCAGGGTGTAAATAGAAATGCCCCGACTGCCTCCACTATAAGCCTGCGGCCCCCTTTCTCATGCAAAAAATTCTGAATCTCTGTCTCATCGTTTCCCTCGTCCTCTTGCCGGTCGTTGCGCAAGGCGCGCGCGAACTTGGTTTTGTCGACTTTACTGGCGACAAGGATCTTATCCGTGTTCGCGTCTCTGCGAATACACCCGCGCTGAACGATCTCGCGGTCCGCGCGTTCGGCGTGCACGGCCGTTACCACCTCGCCGCGAGCGAATACCAGTACGACATCAAGTTCACGCAGGTCACCGGCACGCAGGTGCGCGTGGACATCACGAAGGGGACGCGCGGCACGGCATTTTCGTCGGATGTTGTGACGGGGCGGAATGAAAGCGACGCCCTGTTGCGCGCCGCCGACCTCGCAGTGGAGAAAACCAACGGCCTCGGGCTGAAGGGTTTCTTCACGGCCCGGCTCGCGTTCATCGGCGGTGGTGGCGGCAAGCGCGAGATCTACACGAGCGATTTGTTCTTCAAGCACGTCACCCAGGTCACGCATGACAACGCGCTCGCGCTGTTTCCGCGCTGGTCGCCGGACGGCAGCCGGCTGCTCTACACGAGCTTCTTCAAGTCGGGCTTCCCGGACATCTTTTCGATCGACCTTAACACCTACCAGCGCACGACCTTCGTGAGCTTCAAGGGCACGAACACCGGTGCGCGATTCAGCCCGAGCGGTGGCCAGGTCGCCATGGTGCTCAGCGGTGAGGGGACGCCGGAGATTTACGTGAGCAACGCGCAAGGGCGTCAGGTTTCGCGCAAGACGCGCTCCGACTCCGGCAAGGCGTCGCCGTGCTGGTCGCCGGACGGTTCGCGCCTCGTGTTCACGATGGATCCCGGCCCGCAGCTCTACGTCATGTCCGCGGGCGGCGGCGGAGCGACGCGGCTCGCCACGGGCTTCAAGTATGCGGCGGAACCGGACTGGAGCCGCGCCAAGCCGAACAAGATCGTCTGCACCGTGCGTCCCGGCTCGTACCAGATTGCGGTCTACGACTTTTCGAAAGGCACCGCGGAGGTTGTTTCCAAGGCACCCTTCGACGGCATCGAGGCCAGCTGGCTCGCGGATGGACGTCACGTCGTTTACACCGCGCGCGACCGCAGCACGAGCCGGCTCTGCATCCTTGATACGGAAACCGGCAAAAGCACCCCGATCAGCCCGTCGAGTTTCGGGCCGGCGCTGCAGGCGAGCGTCTGGACGCCGTGAAGATGTAGGGCGGGGTCGCTGATCCCGCCGTAACGTCCGTCGATTTGCGGGACCATTCGCAGGCTCGCGCTCACGGCGGGATCAGCGATCCCGCCCTACAAAAAAGGCCGCGCCCAAGGCGCGGCCTTTTTGCGAATCGAATCGCAAGAAACTTACTTCGCCGCCGCAGCGTAATTCGCCTCGGCTTGATCCCAGTTCACCACGTTCCAGAAGGCCGTGATGTAATCGGGCCGGCGGTTCTGGTAGTTAAGATAGTAGGCGTGCTCCCAGACATCGAGACCGATGACAGGCGTGCCTTCGATGCCGGCGACGGCCTTGCCCATCAGCGGGCTATCTTGGTTGGCGGTCGAGCCGATGGAGAGTTTCTTGTCCTTGCCGACGACGAGCCAAGCCCAGCCGGAGCCGAAGCGCGTGGCGCCAGCCTTGGCGAAATCCTCCTTGAACTTCGCAAAACCGCCGAGCTGCGAGTCGATCGCCGCGGCGAGCGAGCCCTTCGGGTTGCCGCCCTTGCCAGGACCCATGATGGTCCAAAAGAAGGAGTGGTTCGCGTGGCCGCCGGCGTTGTTGCGCACGCCCGTGCGGATGGCTTCGGGCACCTTGCTCAGGTCGGCAATCAGCGCCTTCACGTCCAGCGCGGCGAGGTCGGGATGATCCTTCAGGAGATTGTTGGCGTTCGTGATGTACGCCTGGTGATGCTTGCCGTGATGGATCTCCATCGTTTTCGCATCAATGTGCGGCTCCAGCGCGTTCGGTGCGTAGGGCAGTTTCGGGAGTTCGTATGCCATGGGAGGATTGGGTTCGAGGTGAGGGAAACTTGGACAAACTGCGCCGGGTGGGGTTCGTCGTCAACTGCGCGGGTGATTTAGGAACTCTTTTGCTTCTGCCAGTCCGACCAGCAGCCGAAAAATGATGCCGCGGGATGGTCTGGGAGTAGGGTGATAAACTCGAGGACATGCCCGTTGGGATCTTTGAAATAGACCTGCGCGGAAGGCATCCAACCGATCACCGAGGGCTCGGTGGCAAGGGCGCCGTCAAAGCCGGTAACTTCTATTCCCAAGCTACGCAGTCGTGGAATCGCCGCGAAGAGCTCGTTAATGGAAACCGAGATCGCGAAGTGTTGCGGAGATTTTTCTGCCGACTTCCATCCGTATGCCGACCCCGGCTCCCACAAACCGACCATTCCGTTTTCCCGGGATCCCACATACAGAAAACCTACGCCGCGCTCCGGTTGCACGAATCCTGGGATGAGTCCCACCACGTCACGGTAGAAGGCCAGACTGCGCCTCAGATCCGCGACGGGGATATGCGTCTCGTAGAGTGCGCTCATGGGGATAGTTCAGAAAGAGATGAACCCAGGTGTGACGCCTAGATTTTCATTCCTCCGTCCGCTTCAGTTTGAAAAACGCCTGTAATAATTCCCGGCACTCGTCCTCGAGCACGCCGCCGGTGGTGAGCTCAACGTGATGGTTCACGCGGGGGAGATCGTTGAGATTCGTGGCCCCGCCGAGGCAGCCCATTTTCGGATCGGGCACGGCGTAGCAGACGCGCTTGAGTCGCGACATCAGAGTGGCACCGGAACACATCGGGCAGGGCTCCTTTGTGACGTAGAGCGTAGCCCCCTCGAGACGCCAGTTGCCCAGCTTGGTGGCGGCTTGCGTGAGCGCGAGGATCTCGGCGTGCGCCGTCGGGTCCTGTGCTTCTTCGACCGTGTTATGCGCGGAAGCAATCACGTCCCCGCCAAGTTCGATGACCGCGCCGATCGGCACTTCGTCCCGCCGCCACGCGTCGATCGCCTGGTTGTAGGCCAGGCTCATGTAGAAGGCGTCATCGCGCACCAGCTGCGAGGGAAAGCGCTTCTCAAACGGGCAGGGAAGTGGGGGGGAGTCGGCCATGGGAGCGTAACTCTTTCTCTTTCTTCTTTCTCGTTCTCTTCGTCAGTAGTCGGCGATGGCGTGGTTGAGGAAAGAGAAAGATAAAGAGGAAGGAGAAAGATGCGTTCTGTCCCGAGCGGGGCAAACCACGGGTTTTCCGAGGGAAAGCCTTGCTTAGGCGGGGGCTTTCGGCCTTACAAGGGGCATTATTGTTCCTGACCATCCACCTATGATCCAACCCGTCCCCGGCAACTCCTCCCATGGCTGACAGCAACGCGATTGAAGTGGAGGGCAAGGTCGTCACCGTCCTGCCGGGCACAATGTTCAAGGTGCAGCTCTCGAACGGGCACGTCGTGCTCGCGCACATCTCGGGCAAGCTGCGGAAAAATTTCATCAAGATCGCCGCGGGCGACACGGTGAAGATGGAGATGAGCCCGTACGATTTGGAAAAGGCGCGCATCACCTTCCGCGTCAAGGAGCAGAACTCCACCTACCGTCCGCCGCCGCGCCGGCGGTTCTGAGCGTTGCGGCCGTCTGCCGCCGCGCCATAACTCAGGCCATGCGGGTGAACGACAGCCAGGCGCCGGAGGCTTTCCGGGAGGAGATTGAGGCGTTCCTGGCGTTTCTGGAACTGGAACGCAGCCTCTCGAAGAACACGCTGTTCGCCTACCGCAGCGACCTCGACCAGTGCGCAGCCTTCCTCGCCAAGCTGCGGGTGGACGACTGGCGGCGTGTGACCCGTGCCCATGCTGCCGAGTGGGTGCACTCGCTCAATGGTCGCGTGTGTTCGCCGGCGAGCCTCGCTCGCAAGCTGACGGCGCTGCGCGGACTCGCCCGTTACCTCGTGCGGGAGAAAATCCGGGACGACGATTTCACCGAGTTGCTGGCGGGCCCGAAACTCGCGCGGCGGATTCCCGGGACGCTGTCCCCGGAGGAGGTTTCCCGGTTGCTCGCAGCGCCCACCGGTGGCGGTGCGGCTGCGCTGCGGGACCGCGCGCTGCTCGAGCTGTTTTACTCAAGCGGACTCCGTGTCTCGGAACTCGCCGGGCTGACGCTGCAGCAGATCGACCTCGAGCACGGCTTTCTGCGCGTCTTCGGCAAAGGCTCCAAGGAGCGCGTGGTTCCGGTGGGCGGCAAGGCGGCTGACGCTGTCGCGACGTACCTTGCGGCCGGACGGCCCGCACTGGTGAAGCCGCACACGGGCAGCCAGCTGTTCCTCAATCATCACGGCCAAGCGCTCTCGCGTGTGTCACTCTGGAAGTTCGTGAAGAAGTATGCCGCCCGGGCCGGCATCACGAAAAACGTTAAGCCTCACGGGCTGCGCCACTCGTTCGCCACGCACCTCCTCACCGGCGGCGCCGACCTGCGCGCCATCCAGGAGATGCTCGGGCACGCGAGTATCTCGACGACGCAAATTTACACGTCGGTGGAGTCGAAGCGATTGCTCGATCAGCACGCCAAGTTTCATCCGCGAAATCGACTCGGCCGCGCATGAATGCCACCGACTCGTCCCAGTCCGCAGCGATCGCCTCACGGCACCGGATCCTGCGCGGCGTCTTGTACGGCGTGACGGTGCTCGCGCCGCTGATCCTGCTGCTCGATCCGCGCGTCGGCTTCCTGCGCGACTGGCCCGTGCATGTGTGGATCATCGATTACTACGCGGAATATTTCCGGCAGCACGGCGATCTGCCAACGGTGATCAATCTAACCCGCGCTGTCGGCATGCCGCAGCCGGTTTTTTACGGCTATTTGCTCTACCCGATGCTCGGAGTTCTTGCGGCGATCATGGGCACCGCCGCGGCCTTGCGGGTGGCGCTCGCTGCGATGCTTGCGGTCCAGTTTGGCGCCGTCCTGCTCGCGGGACGCAGGATCCTGGGACACGGAGGCCTTGCCTACACGGTGGCCGTGGCGCTGGTCTGGTCGACGTATTCCCTCACGAACCTCTACCACCGCGGCGCGCTGGCGGAATATTTCGGCGCCGGTTTCCATGTGATCGCGTTGGCCTTTGGCGCCACGGCGGTCACGGAGCCGCCGGGTTCGGCCCGACGGTTCTTCGGCTGGCTGGCGGGGTTGTTTCTGCTCCTGGCCATTGGCACGCATCCGCCCACGGCGGTGCTCGCGGGCATATTCCTCGTCTTGTTGGGCGGCGCGTTCGCGCTGGGTGGCGGCCTCAAGCGGTGGTCGTGGGTGCGCGGGGATGGGAAATTGATCGCGCTCGCCGTCGTGCTCGGGGCGCTGGTCCTGGCGCCGTGGCTTTACGCCAACTTTATGTTCGGTGGGCAGATGTCCATCACGCAGTCGCCCGCGGGTTTTTCCTTCCGACCCGACCACAGCGATACGTTTTGGGGCCGATTCGGGCCGTTGCCGTACGACGCGAGTTCCATCGAGGATGGGATCAACACGCAGGGCGCCCCCTATCTCGAAGCGCAAGTCAGCGTCGTGCTGCTCATTTTGCTGCTCTGGAACCTGGAGCTGTTGCGTCGCCTCCGGCAGCAAGTCACGGCGGGCGCGGGGCCATCGGTACCGGCGCGCAAGGTACTGTGGGTGGCTGCCGCCTGGTTTCTCTTCCTCGCCATTTTTTCCATTTCGCCGTGGGTGGCGGAGCACTTCCGGTTGCTCGCGCCTTACATCCAGTATGTTTACCGGTTGGTGAGCCACTGTAACGCAGCCCTGTTTATCGGCATGCTGGCGTCGGGCCTGCTGGTCGCGCGGCAGGCAGGTTACCTTCGATTTCAGCAGCAAACGGGAATCATCGCGGCGGTCGCGCTGACGACCGCCGTGCTTGGCTTGGTGCTCAAGTTGCAGCACGCCGCGGCGGCCGAGGCAGGCGAGGAGCGCCGTGGTGTGTCGATGGTGGGCGGGCAGACTGACATCGCGCGGGATTACGAGGTCCCGGGAATGGTGCGCGAGTTAAGTGCGGCAGAGACGAAATCCGCGATGAGTTTGGAATTCTCCGTAGGCAAGGCCGGCCCCCCGTTTGGCCGGGTCGCACCGCTTCGCCTCGAGGCATCCCACGCTGGCTGGGCTCGGACCAACGTGCTCGTGCATCCGTGGCTGAAGCTCGAGCGGGACGGAAAAATCGTGAACCGGGAGGAACTCGCGCAGGTCGACCTTTATCTCGCGGTACCGCTTTCGGCCGGCCCGCACGAACTGCGCGTAATTTGGCAGCCAGATGCTCGCTGGTTTTTCCTGCACCAGGTGTCGCGGATGGCGTTCGCGCTGACGCTGCTGATTACCGCCGTCTGGGCGGCTCGAAGGCTGCGTCAGTCTTTGACCTTACCCATCGCACGCGCGGCCGACCCAGCGCCGTAAAGCATCAGCAGCGCGCCGACTGGAACGAGCCAGACGCCCCAACCCGGGTCGCCGTCGTGAATCGCCACGCCGCCGAGCAGAAATCCGACCGGCAACAGCACCGCGCCCCAGATGAGCGAACTCGACGCCGCGCGCGTGAGCTCGAAACCCTTGACCGTGCGCAGCGTCAGGCCGGCGGCGATGTTCACGACCGCGAACAAGGTGCCGTGCGCGTGGGCGAGGGTCAGCATCAGCCGGCGCATCTCGACGTCGACGTCGAGGTACCAGCCGATCTTGAAGCCGTGCAGGGTCTCGAGGACCACGCCCAGTGCGAGGAACGTGAACAGGGACCACCAGCCAAAGCGCAGATGACGGTCGGAGGTATTCATAGGACGTGGGTACTCGGGTTATTCCGCGAGGTAAACTTTGCGATGGTCACGCTGGTCCAGCAGGCGGTCAAACCGCTCCTGTTGGAACATGCCGTTCGGTTCGAGCATGGTTTCGGCCGGGAAGCTGCGGTTCTGGTCGCGTTGCTCGAACCACCATTTTTGATACGCCTTGACCGTGGCGTCCTTCTGGAGCGCGTCGTCGGTTACGGTGTAATCGAAAGCGTAACCGGAGAACCCGGGCAGGGTTTGCAGCGACTTCCATGACGCGAAGCGCACCGCGGCGTAGGGATCGTTCAACTCGAACGCGAGGTAGGGATAAAACCATTCGCGGCCCGACGCCTTTTGCGCAGGCGCCCAGCCCATCGCCCACGCGATGAGGAGCCGCTGCTCGGCGTCGCCTTTCAACAGCCACTGCACGGCGGCGGAGAACTGCTGCTGGTCAGCCGTGAGCGGCGGGACTTTCTGGTCATACCATTCGGCGAGCTTGCTGGCGGTCCAGGCCAGCGGTTGGTCGAGGTGGCAAAGATTGCACGCGTTGGGCCGGCCGAGCTCGGTGCTTTCGCGCACGTTAGGATTGGAAATCTGGTGGCTGCGAATGGCCCGCAGCAGGCCGTAAGTCGTATGCGGCATGTGGCAGTTGTAACAATCGCTGCCGGGCGATGTCGCCGCATGGTGCGTATGGGCGGTGAGCTTGGCGGGCGTGTCGAATTTCGGATGACACTGAATGCACGCCTGGCTGGTGCTCATTTCCGGGGTCAGCATCTGGCCCTTCGACCACGCGGCCAGCGTGGCCGCATCGGTCTGCTTGGGGTGCATCGCGTGGCAGGAGATGCACGAGAACTTGCCGCCCTTGTAGCACGGCGAGGCCATCGTGGCGCCCAGCTCGCGGCCCGTCACGCGGATCATGCCGTCGCCCCAGAAACGCTGCGTCATGAAATCCGCGTCGGTCTTCAGCAACTCCGCCCGTTCCGCGGGATGGTCGGTCGCATCCGGCCGGATGACCCAGCGTCCATCCAGCTCCTTGTCGCCAGGACGGAATTTCGCGCCGGTATTGGTCCACGCGAGCTCCACCGCCTGGTTCTTGAATGCCCACACGCTGTGACACTGCCCGCAAACCAGCGACGCGGTCGGGCCATCCATCTTGGCGGGGTTGGCGATCGTCTTGTCGTCCGACTTTCCCCAATGCAGCGCGAACCGGCGGAGCGGATTGCGATTCTGCTCAATGTGCTCACGTCCGCCGCTGTGGCAGGCCTCGCAGGCGATGCCGAAATCGCTGACCTGCGAATCGTATTTGCCCGCCGACACAAAACGCTGGCGACCCTGCGTCACGTGGCAGTTGTAACAGGCCACGTTCCAATCGCTGCCGCCATAAACCGTTGGCGAACCGGGCGGCACGAGAAACGTCTGCTCGACGGGCACCCAGCGGTCCTCGGCGACGATGTAGGCGAGGGGAAAATTCGCCAGCGTCCGGCCGGAGCCGGTCTCGAGCCAGTAGAGTTGCAAATTGTGCGAACCGGTGAGCAGCACGATTTCCTGCGGCTTCCCGAAGGCGGAATCGGGTGCATCGGCGGGCTTACTGCTCGCAAAAAACGCGTTGCCCTTTCGGTCGATGCGGAAGTCGGTGTCGTGGTAGTTGAGCCGCTTTCCGTCGAGCTTGCCGTCGTGGTTGGAGGCGAAATTCCCGACCGCGGCCACCTGCGTCATGGTCCGATGGTACGACGCATGCCAGCTCGCGTAATTTCCTGGGTGGCAGGCACGGCAGGAATCCGACGAGGCAAACTCCGGCGTGAGCTGTTTGATGGGCCGGTTCGCGGGAGGCGGAGAATGGCCGCTGAAAATCGAAATCGCGGTCATCACGACGGCCCAAGCCAAGCCGATCAAGGCACCCCGCAAGATCCACGAGGCACCCCGCGACGTGTCGCCGACGGGCTGGGCGGGAGGCTGCGGGTTTGCCACGCCCAGCAGCCAACCGCCGACGCGAGCCGGGGCAAAACATTTTTCCCGTTGAAACAGCCTGAGCCAGGAGCCAGGAAGCGCGGAAACCGAACTATTTGTTCTCGCCTGCTTTGCTGCCTTCCGGCTTCAACGCGCTAATCCGGGCAAACCCACGGCCGTCAGGTGATACACCGCGAATGTCCCGAGCCAGTGCTCGCCCTCGTAGTGCCCGCTAAAAACGTGCTGCAAGCCGGCGGCTTCGTGCTGCCGGACCGCGGCCTCGAGCGGGGTTCGGCGCGGATCATCGGCCGCGAGCACTGATTGCACGCCGCGCAGCGCCCATGCGCGGCTCAGGTTCAGACCCGCGAGGTGAACGAGACGCCCGTCCGTCGGATCGTTCACCTCAGCGGGCCGGCTCCAGTTGCCCAGTGAGCCCCGGCGCAGTCCGGGGATGAAACCGTCGAGCCATATCGAAAATTCCTCGCGGGCCAGCACCCGGCGGATGGCGTCGGCCACCGTGAGGCCCGCGGACAGGAAATCTTCGCCCGAGGGCTCGTAGTGCGCGGGATAATCCCGATCGGCGCCGTAATAATGCCGTATTCGTGCCGCGATCAGTCGCTCAAGGCTGGCCTCGCGAGCCATGCGCGCGTAGTCGAGGATTTGGCCCAACGCGAAGGCCGTGTCGGGATGCAGCCCGGTGCGCACGGGATACGTGAGGCGCGGCAGAAAATCGCGGACCAGCGCGACGAGCCTCTGCTCGAGCGCGCCGAGGTTCCTCGACCACTGGCGGGCGTCGGGATCATCCCACGCCTTCAACTCCGCGGCGAGCCGCAGCGCCCACGCCCAACCGTACATGCGCTCGAAGCCCCGGTTCTCCTTCACGTCGAAATACGCAGCCTCCGTGGCTAGGTTGGCCGCCGTCAGGTGCGCCGCCAGACGCGCGCGTACCGTCGCGGCCTCTGGCAGGTTAGGACAAACGCGCAGCAGCCGAACGAGCAGCCAGTGTCCGTGAACCGCGGAATGCCAGTCGAAGCACCCAAAGAACGCCGGGTGCATCGCCGACGGACTCATGATGTCCCCCGGCCCGCGCAGCACTTCCGCCGGCTTGTTGGGATATTCGCGATCAATGCCTTTCAACGCCAGCTGGGCCAGGGCGCTCGCTTGTTGGGCGTCGAGGAGGGTGGCGGAAGACGCGGGCGAGGACATCGCGGCAGGAGAGCGGATTCCCAGCGCGGCGTCGAGCGATCGTCCACGACCACATTGTAACCCAAGGGGTTACAACGTGGTCGCGCGGCGGTCGGGAGGAAAACGGCTGGCGTTCCCGTGAGGCGCGGGCGAAAACCCACGCCATGCGTCGGGTCTCCGCGAAGAAATTGCCGTGGATGTTCCTGGCCGTCGCACTCGCGGCGGTCGTCAGCCAGTGTCACGGCGCTCCCGGCAGTGCGTGGCGAGCGGCGCTGATCTACGACCGGGCGGCGATTGCCCACGGCGAGTGGTGGCGGATCTGGACCGGTCATCTCGTTCACTTCGGCTGGCCGCACTTCGTCCCCGACACGGGTTTGTTTGTCGTCCTTGGCTGGGTGCTCGAACGCCGAAATCGCGCGCTCAGCACGTTCCTGCTCGTGACCATGCCGGCGGTCATTTCGCTGAGTCTGTTTTTTTTCGATCCGGGGATGGCGCACTATGGCGGACTCAGCGCCGTGGACATGGGTCTCCTGGTGTTTCTCGCCTGTGACGGCTGGCAGAAGAACTGGTTTGATTGGTTCTGGCCCACGGTACTGGCGATCTATGTCGGGGAGATTATCATCGAGCAGGTCCAGCGGAACGGCCACGGCGGGGGCATGATCGGCTTCGACGACCGCACGGTGCACGTGGCCACATCGGCGCATATCATCGCGGCGATTTTTGCATTGGTCGTCTGGGGCGTGCGTTTCGCGGCATCCCGTCAAGACGACACCGGGTAAAGCGCCGCGAGTTTGCGGGTCATCGTCAGGTTGCGCGTCGGCGACGCGGGAAGGGTCAGCGCGCGGCGCGAGGCCAAGGCAGTGAGCGCACGGGGCGCAATTTGCTTAACGGAAAATCCTTCGCTCATTCCCGGCCATCATGGTGACGCTCCTTTCCGCTCCGCCCGCCGATGCGAGCCTGCTGGATGCCTATTCTTCAGCCGTGTCCGGCGCGGTGGCGGCAGCGCATCCCGCGGTCGTGCACATCGAAGTGCACGGAAACAACACGCCGGGCGGGTCCGGGTCTGGATTTTTCATTTCGCCGGATGGCCTCCTGCTCACGAACAGCCACGTCGTCCACGGCGCGAAGGAGCTGAAGGTTTTCCTGGCTGACGGACGCAAGCTGGCCGCCGACCTGGTGGGTGACGACCCGGACACCGACCTCGCGGTGCTGCGGGTGAGCGCGGACGACCTCGCCCACCTCGTGCTCGCCGATAGCGACGCGATCCGCCCCGGCCAGATCGCCATCGCGATCGGGTCGCCGATGGGCTTTCAGCAAACGGTTACCGCGGGAATTGTCAGCGGACTCGGGCGTTCGCTGCGTGGCGCCTCCGGGCGGCTGATTGACAATGTAATCCAGACCGACGCCGCGCTGAATCCCGGCAACTCCGGCGGACCGCTGGTCAACACGCGCGGCGAGGTGATCGGCGTAAACACCGCGATCATTCGGCCGGCGCAGGGCATTTGCTTCGCCATCGCCAGCAACACGGCGCGCTGGGTCGTGGCTTGGCTGATCAAGGAAGGCCGCATCCGCCGGAGCTTCATCGGGCTCGCCGGTCAAAACGTCCCGCTCATCCGCAAGGTCGCCCGCTATCACCACGTGAAGCAGGACACCGGGGTGTTGGTTGCCGGGCTCGAGCCGAACAGTCCGGCCGCGCGCGCCGGGTTGGTCGAAGGCGACATCGTCATCGCCCTCGATGACATGCCTACGCCCGCAATCGACACCTTGCACAAGCTCCTCACCGCCGACCGCATCGGCGAGCGGGCCATCGTCACCTTCCTGCGCGGCGTCGAGCTTCGCCGCCACGCGATCATCCCTTTGGAAACGCCGGCGCGCCCGTAGACCGCGGAAAAAGCTGGCAGCACGCCGCTGAACGGTGAGAGCTGTTGATTATGTCCACGTCCACCGACGCGAATTTCCAGGATTACAAGAAGGCCGAAAAGAAGGCCCTCGAGCTGCTGGCGGCGATGAAGACCGCGAGCGCCAAGAAGACGGATATCGAGGTCGCGCTGCTCGTCGCCATCTTCGAGCTGCACAAGGGACTCCTGCCGCCGGAGACGATTGGCGCCATCGTGCAGGGGCACCTCCGGACGTTGATGCCGTTCTACGCCTCGAAAGCGACTCCGGCGGCGAACTGATTTCGCCAGATTATTTTTTCTCGGCAGCAGGAGTCGAAGCGGACGCATCCTCGACCACCGTCGGCGTGCCGACTTTCACCTGGCCTTCGGGCACGCGGGAATCGACGACCACTTCTTTATCACGCTCGACGGGACGGTCGAAATGCGGCGCGCCGGCGGCGAGGAGCTTCTTGTAAATGTCGTTGAGATCGCGGTGGTCGGGATCGTCGACGTGCATGGACGTCATCCACAGGAGCTTTGGCTTTTTCTTCGGTTCGATCGGGTACTGCCAGGCTTTGACTTGGATTATCAGCATCTCCTCGTCGGCGCGCTGGCGTTTCATCTCCTCGCCGAGCGAAGGGAAAAGCTCCTTCAAGAACCACGGTGGCATGACGGGGTCGCGGTTCGTGAGGTTGTTGTGATCGGCGCCCGTGCTGTCGTCGGCGTAAGGATTGGGCAACCAGCCGCGGCCGTACTCGGCAGTGATGACGATCTGCGGCGGGTGATCCGGCCTCACCGGCACAAATCCGTGTGCTTGCAGCTGGCGGTCGAGTTCCTTCGCAATTGCAATGGCATCCACCTCGCGCACCAGCGCGCCGACCGACGGATGCGGCGTCACTGCTGCGAGGAAGTAGATGTTCGCGTGCCGGGAACTATCCCGGCCGTACGCCGGGTCTTTTTTCCGCTTCTGGTTTTCCTCGAGGTCGATCCCTGATCGCACTCCGATGTCCATGGTGGGCTTTTCCACCAGCGCGGGTGCCGCCGCACGGGCAGGAAGCAGCGTGACGAGGGCGGTGAGGAGGAAACAGGGTGGCGAAAGCTTCACTTTGATGCGCAACCGTAGACGTTTCGTGGGCCGAGAACCACTAGGGCGACTTTGCCGCATCAGTGTAATGCGTGTCGCGCGTTTCCCGACTCAACCCGAGCGCCACGAAGCTCAGCAGCGCCGCGGCGCTGAGATACCAGCCGACGGCGTTCAGGCCATGTTTCGTAGCGAGCCAGGTGGCAAGATACGGCGCGAGGGAGGCACCGAAAATTCCCGCGAGGTTGAAGGTCATGGATGACCCCGTGTAACGCACCGCGGTGGGAAACAGCTCGGAGAGCAGCGTGCCCAGCGGCCCGTACGTCAGGCCCATCAGCGCGAGCCCGATCACGAGAGTCAGCACCACGCCCGTCTGCCCGCCGCTGAACAGCGGTCCGAACGCCAGCCCAAAGACCACGATCGCCGCCGAAACCAGCAACAGGACCTTGCGGCGTCCCAAGCGATCAGCCCACACGGCTGAGCAGGGAATGGTCGCCGCAAAGAACACCACGCCGATCATCTGGATCACGAGAAATTGCCCGCGGCGGTAGCCGAGGTGAGTCGTGCCCCAACTGAGGCAGAACACGGTGAGCAGGTAAAACAGTACGAATGTCGCGAGCGCGATCACCGTGCCCAGCACGAGGGCGACAAAATGGTTTTGAACCACCTCCAGGATGGGAACCGTCACGCGCTGGTGCAGCGCGGAGAACACAGGTGTCTCGGTGATCTTCAGGCGCACGTACAACCCGACGAGGACGAGGACGCTGCTGGCGATAAACGGGATCCGCCAGCCGAAGCTCAGAAACTGGGCATCAGTCAGCGTGCCGGTCAGCAGCAGGAAAATTCCGCCCGACGCCATGAAGCCGAGCGGCGCGCCCAGTTGCGGAAACATCCCGTACCACGCGCGCTTTCCTGGCGGGGCGTTCTCGGTGGCGAGGAGGACCGCGCCGCCCCATTCACCGCCCAACCCGAGTCCTTGGCCGAACCGGCATAGGGCGAGGAGCGCGGGAGCTGCGAGGCCGATGCGGGCATAAGTGGGCAGGAAGCCGATGGCCACGGTCGAGATACCCATCGTCAGGAGCGCGGCCACGAGCGTCGCCTTGCGGCCGATCCGATCGCCGAAATGCCCGAACACGAGGGAGCCCACCGGTCGCGCGAAGAACGCCAGCGCAAAGGTCGCCAGCGATTGCAGCATCGCCGCGGTCGGATTCGCCGACGGAAAAAACTGGGTGGGAAACACCAGCACCGCCGCCGTCGCGAAAATGTAGAAGTCGAAAAACTCGATCGTCGTCCCCGCCAGGCTCGCCAGCAGTACGCGACGTGCGGAGTTCGGGGTGGGCGGGGTTCGGGTCATGCGCGTGTCACGGGTCTCCTGACCCATGTGCACGAAGTCGAGCAGCGGAGCGAACGTCTGAAAAGCAGGAACGTTGTGCTATGGAAATGTTCGCGCGGGACTGGCCGGGGTATCTGCGCGGCGTCCAATTCACGGGTCGGAAGACCCGTGCTACGTCGGCCCTACGAACCCCGCAGCGCCTCAATCGGCGACACGTTCGCCGCGCGGCGCGAGGGCAGAAGGCAGGCGAGCAGCGTCACCAACATGAGCACCGCCGCCGTCCCGCCCAAAACGAGGGGATTTGCGGGCGTGACGCCAAACAACAGCCCGGTCATGGCCCGACCGGCCATCCATGCGCCGATGAGTCCGAGCGGCAGTCCGAACAGCAGCAGCTGGCCCCCGAGGGCGAGGAATTGCAGGAGGATTTGCTCGGGTTGCGCGCCGAGCGCCATGCGAACGCCGATTTCGCGCCGACGCTGGAGCACGCTGTAGGCGAGCACGCCGTAAATGCCCACTGCCGCGAGCACGAGGGCGACGCCCGCGAAGATTCCTGCGAGGAGGAAGGGGATTCGCCGGCTGGCGAGGCTGTCGTCGACGCGCGCCGTCATCGTCTTCAGGTCGTTCAGCGGCAGCTCGGGGTCGAGTCGGAGGAGGGCGGACCGCATCATCGGCCCCGCGCTCTCCGGCGCCTGGGCGGTCCGTACGGTAAGCATGAAGGAGGAGCCGGCGTAGTGGAAATAGGGGAAGTAAACGGCACCGGTGGCCGTGGTTTCCGCGAGATCGTTCTGCCTCACGGAGCCCACCACGCCGACGATCGTGAAGTACTTTTCCTTGGGTTGGTCGGGCGCCCCGTTGACCAGCCGGTGTCCCAGCGCGTCGCCCTTGGGCCAGTAGCGCCGCGCCACTTCCTCGTCGATGACGCACACGCGGCGCTCCGCCACCGAGTCGTCGGTGTCCAGCAGGCGGCCCGCCCGCAGCGGAATGCCCATCGCGCCGAAATACTCGCCGACGATACCGGTCGTGTAGTGGGCCTGGATCGACTCGCCCGCCGCGGGGACGCGACCCTCGATGGAGATCGCGTTGTTGTCGTTGTTCCCGGTGAAGGGCAGGTCGGTGATGATGCCCACCGCGGAGACGCCGGGCAACGCCTTCAGTTCGTCCATGAGCTTTCGAATGAACGCGAGCCGGTCCTTAGTCTGCTTGTAATTGGCGCTCGGCAGCGAAACGGCACCGGTCACGACGTGTTCGGGACGGAAGCCGGGGCTGACGGCGAGCACGCGGGTGAAGCTCAAGCCGAGCAGGCCGGTGCCGGCGACCAACACAAAGGCGAGAGTGATTTGCGCGACGATCAGGGAATGGCGCAACCGGTGCACGGCGCGCGTGGTGGTGCCGCCGCGCGACTCAGCCGCGAGGGCGAGCGTCAGGTCGCTGTGCAACGTGTGCCAGACCACCGGCACCGCGAGGGCCAGACCGAGCAGCCCCGCCGCCGCCAACGCGAAGCCCACGGTCGTACCATCGGCGCTGAGCGGACGCGCGAGGGGCAACTGGTCTCCAGCGAGGAGGGTGATGCCGCGGAGCGCCGCGATGCCGAGCCCGAGTCCCAGCACGCCGCCCGCGACGGCGAGCGTGAGGGTTTCGACCACAAGGGTGCGCGCGAGCTGGCTCCAACTGGCGCCAAGCGCCTGGCGGACGCTGAATTCCTTGGTGCGCCCGGTGGCGCGGACGAGCAGAAGGTTGGTGAGGTTGACCGCGCCGATCAGCAGCAGGAACAGCACGGCGGCCTGCAGGAGCAGAAGGATGGGGCGCAACTCCTTGGTAAAGTCGGCCCTCATTTCGCGGACGAGGGTCTTAAAGCCTGCGTCGACCACGAGCTTGCCGTAAGGATCGGATTTCAGGGTGCGCTCGTTCAGTGCGTCGATCTGGGCCGAAGCCGCGGCGATGGTGGCACCGGGCGTGAGCCGCGCGATCATTTCCATGTTGTTGGAATGCCGCTGGGTCGCCTTCCGATCGTCCGGCGAGAAGTACAGGGGCATCCACAAGACCGAGCGTTGCGAGAGGTAGCGAAAATCCGCCGGCATCACGCCCACAATCGTGAACGGCACGGAATTGATGCGGAGCGTGCGGCCGAGCACGGCCGGGTCGGCATTGAACCGCCGACGCCACAGCCCGTCGCTCAGGATGAGCACGTGCGCCTTGCCACTGTCGGTCTCTTCATCGGTGAAGTTGCGACCAAGGGCCGGGCTCGCGCCCAGCAGGGGTAGAAAGGAGGGAGTGATGTAGCCCGCGGTGACACGCTCGGGCGAACCAGCGTCGCCGATGATAACGCCACCCGTCCGCACCGCTGCCGACTCGGAGAAGGCGGCGATTTCCTTGCGCCGCTCCAAATAGTGCGGGATCGAGACGCCGGCGTGGGGCACGCCCGCCTTCGGGTAGCTGTTGTAGGCGATCACGAGGCGATCAGGCTCGCGGAACGGCAGGGGCTTGAGCAGGACGGCGTCGACGACGGCGAAGATCGCCACATTGGCACCGACGCAGAGGGCGAAAATCAGCAGCACGGTCGCCGTGAAACTCTTTTCACGAGCGAGGCTGGCGACGGACTGGCGGACATCACGCAGGAGCGGTTCGATGAGGGGCATCAGCGCAAAAACCCGGCAGGGGTCGGATAGTTGCAGCTTATTTTCAGAGGAGGGCCGGCAGGTCGTAGGGGCGCTGCTTGCCGGCGCCCCTGGTTTTTGGAATGGACCGAGCGCGGGCCGGGGCGAAGGGCGCCGGCAAGCAGCGCCCCTACGATGTTGCGCACGGCGACGGTGCCGGTCAGCGTCAGCCTGTGACCCCGCGTTTCAAGTACGCCCTGATCCTGTCGATCAGCTGCGCGCTGCTGCACCTGGTTTTGTTTTTCTCGGGCTTTGAAACGGTCCGCCTGGACGTCGGCCATCACCTGTTCTGGCTCCATCAGGTTTTCATCTTCGTGGTCCTCTGGCTCGGCATCAGGGAAGCGCGCTACGCTTCGCCGAAGGGCGGCCTGAGTTATGGCCGGGCGGTGTGGACGGGCGTCGTGATCTCGTTCTATTCCGCGCTCATGAGCGCAGTGTACGACTTCATCCACTTCACGTGGATTAACCCGCACTTCAGCGACGCCATGATCGCGTGGAAGAAGCCGCAGTGGGCGGCGGCGGGTATGACGGCCGCGGAGATGGATACGCAGACGAAGCATCTCATGTTCTTCATGAGTCCGCTCCCGCACGCGGCTATTTTCATCTCCGCCACCGTGCTTTTCGGCCTCGTCCTCTCGCTCATTATCGCGGCTTTCCTTCGACATCCGGCGTTCGCGGGGACGTCGCCGCCGTTGCGGTCTACCTGATTCCTGTTCAATCCGGGTGCGGGATGCATCCGCGAAATTGAGCGGCGCGTATCCTTCGACATGCCCACTGCTCTCCAGCGTCGAACGGTCCTGGTCACCGGCGGCACGGGTTATTTGGGACGCGCCTTGGTGCCGCTGTTGCTGTCTCGCGGACATCGGGTCCGGCTGTTGGTGCGGCCGGGATCGGAGGGCAAGGTTCCGGCGGGCGCGGAGGCCGTCCTGGGGAATCCGCTCGACGCCTCAAGCGTCGCGACGGGGCTCATCGGCGTCGACACGCTCGTGCATCTCGTGGGCGTACCGAAGCCGAGTCCGGCGAAAGCGCGGCAATTTCGGGAGATCGACCTGATCTCGATCCAAGCGTCGGTCGCGGCGGCGGTGCGGGCGAAGCCCCGTCCACACTTGGTCTACCTGAGCGTGGCGCAGCCGGCGCCGGTGATGCGCGTGTACGTCGCCGTGCGGCAGGAAGGCGAATTGCTGATCGCGCAGAATGGACTCAACGCGACCTGCCTCCGACCCTGGTACGTGCTCGGGCCGGGACACCGCTGGCCGATTTTGCTGCAGCCGGTTTATGCCGTGCTTGGCCTGCTGCCGACGACCCGGGCGGGGGCGGAGCGACTCGGGTTCGTGACGCTGGCCCAGATGACCCGGGCACTGGTGAATGCCGTCGAGCAGCCGTCGACGGGAGTTCGCGTCGTCGAAGTGCCGGAGATTCGACGGAGTCTGTAGCTGCGAGCTTGGGCGAGCGGTGGTTCGGCCACTCGCTGGCGCTCGTAGCCACCGATCTATTACTGCGGCTTTGAATCCGGCACGACTTCCGGGGAGCCGACCTTCACGTGGCCTTCGGGCGGGAGGTTGTGAATCTGGATTTCGCTCTCGCGGTCGATATGGTGATCAAAGTACGGCGCCGCTTGGGAGAGCATCTGGGCTGAAATCTCGTTGAGGTCCCGGTGATCAGGGTCGTCGATGTACGCCGTGGTCAACCACATCAGTTTTTCCTTCTCCTTCGGGTCCCTGGGTGGCGGATATTCCCAGGCGCGCACTTCGATGATGAGCTTTTCCTGATTGCGCACCCGTTGGATTCTTTCCTCCCGGCCCACGAATTTCTTCTGGTTGGGAATGAAACCATTGGTGCCGGAGTCGGACATGACGGGCCGGCCAGGCTCGCGGAAACCGGAGAGGACATTGGGCGGAACCCCGCGGCCATATTTGACGGTGATGACGATGTCGGGTGTCTGGCCGGACGCGACAGCGTGAAAGCCCTGGGAGGCGAGGACCTCATTCAACTGGCGGGCCAGCACGTTGGCGTTGACGGGGTGCATCAGGTTCCGGCCGTTTTTCTCCTCCTGGATGTGAGCGAGGAAATACAGGCGCTTCCGCTTGGAATTGTCGTGTGCGTAAGCGGGGTCTTTCTCGCGTTTGGCCTGCTCGGCGCGATCGATGCCGGAACGAACGCTGACGTCCAAGCCTTGTCCCCGGCTTTGCGTCAGCGCGATGAGAGGTCCGAACAGGCAGATGGCCAAAGCGCAGCGCCACGGGTCTTTCATGGAGTCAGGGTATCGCCAAGGAGACGTTGGCCGGGAGGGGTAGGTTTCGGACCGGAGGCGTCAATGCGACAGCCCGCAACGAGCGTGTTGACTGCCTCCGGCCGGATTACAGAAAAGGGCATGAAGCAAGCCCCCGCTCCTGTGTCTGGCCCCGCAAGGAAGAGGGTCCAGGCCGAGGGTTGGGAGTTTATCGGGTGGCTGGCCCTTGGCGCACTGGCGGTGTACTTCGTCGCGATCTCCTGGCGGAAGTGGCCGGACCCGCTGATCGATTTTGGCCGGGAACTTTACGTGCCATGGCGGCTGGCGCAGGGCGCCGTGCTGTATCGCGACGTCGATGATTTTTACGGGCCGCTGTCGCAGTACTTCAACGCGGGGCTCTTTCGGCTCTTTGGTCCGGGGATGATGGTGCTCGTCGGGGCCAACCTGGCCATCTTCACGGCGATCTCGGTGCTCATCTACCGGCAGTTTTCTCGCGCCTGGGGCGCGGGTGCGGCCTTCGTCGCAACGGCGTTGTTCCTGTCTGTCTTCGGGTTTTCCCAGTTCACCGGCATTGGAAATTACAACTACGCCACGCCCTATGCCCACGAGGCGACCCACGGATTGCTGGTGTGCCTGGCACTGGTCGCGCTGCTGCCGGCGTGGATCGAACAGCCCACGGCTCGGCGAAGTTTTTTCGCGGGATTGTTGTTCGGACTTTCTGCCGTGCTGAAGCCGGAGATCACGTTGGCGGCCGGATTGGTGACCGCCGTGGCTTTCGTCGCGCGTCACATGATGTCCGGCCCCGTGACGAAAAGGGCCGTCGGATCGTGGCTGGCCGGTGCGCTGCTGCCGACAGCAGGGTTTGTACTGTATTTTTCCACGAAGGTATCGTGGACGCAGGCCTGGGAATTCGCGTGCCGGGCCTGGTTGAATGCGGCGACATCGACGCGTTTTTCGGGGGATCCGGTGCAACGGGGCTTCCTCGGTTTTGACGATCCGTGGACGCACCTGAAGGAACATGCCGGCGCAACCCTGCTGGCGCTCGGCGTAATCGTCGTGCTCGCCGTCTGGGCGTGGCTCGTCGATCGCACCAAGAGCGATGGTCCTCGTGGGTACTTGCTCTGCGTCGTTCCCGTGGGGTTGGGATTGTGGGCGGCGTACGGGTTGCCTTGGACAAGCGTCGGGAAGTGCCTGCTGGGACTCGCCGTTATCTACGGCATTATCTCGTTCATCAGTTTTCACCGGGCGATCGTGTCCGGGTTGGAATTTCGCCAGCCGCTGTTGCGCCTCCTGCTGGCCGTTCTCGCCGCCGCTTTGCTGGCCCGGATGGTGCTGAACGGTCGGATCTACCAGTTCGGATTTTATCAAGCGGCCCTCGCTGCGCTGCTCGTGCCGGCCTTCATTATCGGCGAACTTCCCGCGCGGTTGAAAGTCGGACGCTGGGGTCGCGCGACGGTGGCGGTCGGTTGCGTCGCATTGCTGCTGCCCGGCGTGGTGATCCTGGCCGGGCGATCGCGGCAGTGGCTGCGAGCGAAAACCTTGCCGGTGGGCGAGGGGCGCAATCGGTTTTATTCACTGTCGACCGAAGTCGATCCGACCGCGAATCTCGTCAGCCAGGCATGCAACTGGCTGCGCACGGCATCGGACGGAAAGCCACAGACGCTGCTCGTGCTGCCCGAAGGCGAGATGATCAACTATCTCGCCGGGATGCCGAGCCCGGTGGCGCCGTTTTTCTTTTATTCAGCCGCGACAAGTGGTGGCCGCGAGGCGGAGATCGTCGTTCAGCTCGGGAAAAATCCCCCGGACTGGATCGTGCTGGTGAGCCGCGACCTCCGGGAGTACGGCGTGCAGCGGTACGGCGAGAGTCCGGAGCAGGGCGGGCAGATCCTGGATTGGATGGGCGATCGCTACGTCGTGGCGGCGGCGTTTGGCGGTGACCCGCTGGATTTCCGGCAGCGCGGCCTGATGATCCTGCAACGAGCGCGCTGAACGGAATTTCCGCGACGGGGATCGGTCAATACGACAGCGTCGATTCGGAGGAGTCCCTGACCTTGTCCGCGAACGCCTTGGCTTCGGCTTCGGTCGCGAACACGGAAATTTTTCCATCCACCATCACGTTATACGAACCGTCCGACCTCCGGGTCATCATGACGCTGTGGCCGCCCTTGGATGATTTGCGCCACTTTTCGACGGCGGCTTTTTTCTGGGCTTCGGCCTTGGCGCGTTCTGCGGCGCCGGCCTTCCAAGCGGCTTCGGCGGCCTTGCGATCGTCTTCGGCTTTCGCCGCGGCGATTTTGGCGGCCTCATCGGCGTCGATCTTGGCCTTGTCATCGACCGCCTGCTGGGCCGCCTGCGCCGCCTTCTTCGCTTCCGCGGCCTTTCTCGCGGCCTGCGCGTTGACGCCGTCCGGATTGCGCGCGATGTCCGCGTCGATCACCGCCTGGCGCGCAGCGGCCTCGCGCTCGAGCTGCTCGCGGATCGCCTTGACCTGCGGATTTTCCGGCTTCGGCGGTTGCGCGGGGATGGGCGCATCGTCGGTCGATTGCGCCTGCACCGCAGGCAGTACGGCCAGCAAAAGGATCACTCCTGGGACGCGGAGAGCTTTCACGCCCAAAAACGTACCGTTCAACAAGGTCGCGGCAAGTCTCGATCCGACGAATGGGTATTTACCCCTGTATGAACGGTTTCAGCCTGGCAAAACCCGCGCGGCGAGCATCGGGCGGTAGGCGCCGCGGTATGACCAGGCCAGGAAGATTTCAAGCGCGGCGAAGACCAGCGCCATCGGAAGACCCGAGTGCTCGAGGAAGGCGTGAAACAGAATGCTGTTCACGAGGAAGGGAGCGAACAGCGCCAGCGCGAGCGGCACGAAGCGGTTGGTCACGAGGCACAATCCGACGATCAGGAACAGCACGCCGAGCATCGGCATGAAGTAGCCGCTTTTCATCAACGCCCCGGCGAAGGCCATCGCGGCCTCCGACATCGGCGTCTTTGGCTGGGGGATGAAGTTGAAGAACATGTTGAGCCCGAATACGAGCAGCGGAAGGCCGAGCACGTAGCGGGCGATGGCGGGGGCAAGCGGGGAGCGGGTGGGGGTAGTGGAGTCCATGGGGTTGGGGATGTTCGATTTCGATTTTATGAGGCCGGAAACGTGGTGATTCGAGACTCGAAATTCGAGATATGAGGGTAACTAAGGTTTTTGAATTTCTGCCAGGTAGGTGGTCAGTTTCTCCATCGTTCCGCCCCAGCCCTGAGTCATGCCGTCGTGGGCGCCGTCGAAGGTCTGCCGCTCGATCTCCGTGGCGTTGTACGGAATCCAGCGGAGGGTCATCGTCGTTTTGCCATCTTTTTCAGCAAAGGTCGTCGTGGACAATGTCTCCAGCGGCCAGCTGGCGCTCATGGGATGGCGAGTCACGCCTCCCTTGGCGTCGGAAAACGACGAAACGATGACGAGTTTTTGGGGCGGGACGATTTCGCGGAAAATCCATTTTCCCCACATCTCGTGTCCGTCGGGTGTTTTCATGCCGTAAAGAAACATGCCACCGGCTTTGAACTCGAAGGCGCCAATATTGAGCATGAATCCCTTGGGTCCAAACCACCGGCTGAGGTGCTCGGGCTTCGTCCACGCGTCCCACACCAGCTGTCGTGGCGCGTTGAATTCGCGGCTCAGGACAAACTCCCGCATTTGCATCGACGGCAGGTGCTCGGAAAGCCGCTCGAGCGTCTGCTTCCCACCCTCGACCGCGCCGAACTCCTTGGCGACGTAGTTGCGCATGTCCGCCGAGGGGAAAACCATCCGGCCGGTCAGCCGCGTCTTGTTTGCTTCCACGGTCTCAAAGGTCCACGTCGCGGTAAACGACACGCCGGGTTTGTCGTTCCGTCCGCCGCCAAGGGTGAAGGTGATGCTTTCCTCGGGCACGATGACCTTGAAGGTGGCCTTGTTGGGATAATCGACGCCGTCGGGTCCGTGCATGACGTGCTCCCACACGCCGCCGACGCGGAAGTCGTGTTTCTTCGTGGTATCGCTGAAGCCGCGCGGGCCCCACCATTTTACCACGTGCTTCGGATCGGTGAACGCCTGCCACACGAGGGAGCGAGGCGCGTCGAAGACCCGGGAGAGCACAATTTCACGGTTAGCGGTCGGAGAGGTGTTGGGCGTGGTCATGATTTTTTCTTGGAAGGTGACGAGGAGAGGAGGGCGGCCAGCCGGTCGAGGGTTTGTTCGTTCGCCGGCGTCACGAGCGCGCGAACGCGGGAGCATTCCGCCGCCGTGGCGAAGGTCATGCGCCAGGTCAGGTGCGTGCCAGCGCGAGTCGGGCCGAGGGTGATCGCGAGTTCGAAGGCGTGGACGTTGTCGAGGTGATCGAGGACGAGACTCGTTGGCGTGATCTCCCGCCAGACCCAGCGGTTCGGAAAATTTGTGCCGTCTGGCCCATGCATCGTCAGGCGAAAAGTCCCACCCGGCCGGAAATCGAATTCCTCAATGGTGTTGGTGAATCCGTTCGGGCCCCACCACTGGGCCAGTCGACCCGGCTCGGCGAAGACCAGAAAGACGGCGTCGATCGACGCGGCGAGAACCCGGCTGGTCGCGACAACGCGATCGCCAGCGGTTTCAGCGGGAGGTTTTTTTGGTCCGGACATGGCGTTTCGCGCGCGGGTGCGCGGCGTTTGTTTGGAGTTCCTTCAAGTAATCCCCCAGGCGATCGAGGCTTTCCTCCCAGTGCCGGCGGTAGTGTTCCAGCCAGTCCACAGCATCCTTCATCGGCTCGGCCTTGAGCTGGCAGGGTCGAACCTGCCCCGCGCGACTGCGGGTGATGAGTCCGCAGTGCTCCAGCACGCGCAGGTGCTTCGAGATCGCGGGCAGGCTCATGTCGTGCGGCTCGGCCAGCTCGGTGACGGAGGTCGCGCCCGAAGTCAGCCGCGCCAGAATCGCGCGCCGCGTGGGATCGGCGAGGGCGGAGAACGTCAGGCTGAGTTGATCGGCGACCATGGAATCGAAGTACGGCTATAGTTAACCAAATGGTTAAATAAATGACCGGCGGGGTCAAGTCGTAATTTATCGAGACGCAGCCGCACGAGCGAAGTCCGGTGATTGCCAAGCCGCCGTCGACGGCTAGCGTTCCCGCATGAATCGCTTCCTGACGGCTGGACTTGGGTTGGTGCTTCTCTCTTCGGCTCGGGCTGCTGATCCCAAACCTGCGTCCCCGCCCGCTCCGTCCGATCCCGTCGCGCAGTTGGTAGGCCGGCTCGACCTCGAGCACTACAAGGCGACGATCAAGGCGCTCACCCAGTTCGGAGACCGGCGACAGGGCACGGAGCGCAACCGCGCGGCCATCGACTGGATCGAGGCGCAGTTGAAGAGCTACGGCTACACGAACACCAGCCGGCTCAAGTATGTTTTTTTCCCGAAGGACCCGCGCAGGCCGAGCGGCCCGCCGCTGGCGAAGCTCCCCGATGCCGCGCAGGGCGGGGGACGCTACCGCGGTTTGCGCGCGGTTACGGGAGTGAACATTGACCCGCTGCGTCAGCCCGACGAAAAGCTTCGCGCCCTCAACGCCGAACCGGCCGGGGTAGGTCCGCGCGAGGAGGTTTACTGCACCAAGGTGGGCACGACCCATCCCGAGGAATGCTACATCATTGGGGCGCACATGGACGGACATGGCTGGGGCGCGGCGGCAAATGACGACGGCTCCGGCACGGCGCTGGTGATGGAGATTGCGCGCATCCTGGCGTCGCCCGACGTCAAAACCGAGCGCTCCATTCGCTTGGTCCTCTGGAACAACGAGGAAACCGGGCTCGACGGCGCCTACGCCTACGTCGCGCAGCGCGCCTCGCTCCAAGGGAAAGAAGATCCGGCCGGCTCCGGCCAGTATCCGGAGCCGAAGTGGCTCGGGATGATCCAGCACGACATGATGCTCTTCGATCACGGCATGCCCCGCGCCGACGGGACCGTTTCGGCGGAGCAGCGGCCGGAGGCGGATGTGAATATCGAGTTTCAGTCTCTGTCCAAGTGCGCCGACGGCGCGCAGAAACTCGCGTGGGCCTTCGCCAACGCCAACGAGGCCTACGCCACGGATTATCCCGCGACGGTTGGCCAACACATGACGAACACGGACAGCACACCGTTCATGGATCTCGTACCCGCCATTTCGATGCGCGAAAACGAGCGCGGCCGCGAAATCGGGGCCGGCTGGGATCCGCACTGGCACCAGCCGACGGACGTGTTTCAGCGACAAGGATTTCCGGCTCGGCCTGAACGCCGCGCAGACGACGCTGGGGGCGATCGCGCGGTTGACGGGCGCAACGCTGGCAAACTCCAAGTGAGCATCGACGTGCGGACATGAGCGAGTCACCCCACCCGCTTTCGTCCGCCCCGCGCACGGCGTGGCCGATGATCGCTCTCATCGCTGTCGTTGCACTGGTTTGGATTTCGGTGCTCGCCAAGCCCTTCCTCGAAAAGGCGCTCGGCCTCGGCAGCAACGGACCATTTTTCGACCTGCGACTGCTCGTGGTGGCGAACGAGGCCGCGAGCCACGGGATGAATCCCTACGTCCCGAACCTGCTCGATACGTACCAGCGGCCGTTCCTGTACTCGTCGTGGTGGCTCTGGCCCGGTCTGGGCCTGACGCGCGCCTCGACCGTTCCACTCGGCATCGCGTTGGTGGCGGCGACGCTGTTCGCCTGCCTTGCGGTCTGGCGCGTACGCAGCGGCCGCGAGGCGGTGGTCGCCGGGCTGGTCCTGGTTTCGCCCGCGTGGCTGTTGGCGGTTTTTCGCGCGAACAATGACTTGGTGATATTTCTGCTGCTGGTCGTGGCGACGTGGGCACTGTCACGGACGCACCGCGCGGGGCGCGTGGCAGCGGCGGTCCTGATCGGTGTGATGACGATTTTGAAATATTATCCAGCCGCCGTGGTCGTCGGGCTGTTACGCGCGGCGCGTCGACGCGAGGTGCTCGTCCTGCTGGTCATCAGCGCGGCAGTGATTGCGCTCGGCTGGCCGAGTCTCGGGCCCGCGTTCGAGGCCATCGCGCGTTACGGTTTCCAAGTGACCGCATCGGTTGGGCTGCAGGCGTTTGGGATCAAAGTGCTTGGCCAGTCGCTGGCGCCCTACCTGCCCGGCGCCGTCGCCTGGATCGTCGGCTTGGTCGCGCTGTTGAGCGGGTATCAATTGGCCAAGAGCACGTGGCCGGCCGAACTCACCCGGGAGACTGAGGACCGGCTTACGACCGCCGCGCTCGGCGGCGCGATGCTGCTCGGCTGCTGGGTGATTGGCACGTCGTTTAGCTACAAACTGGTTTTTGTCTGGCCGCTGCTGCCGTGGCTGGTTCGCGATGCTCCCGCCACGCTCGGCCGCGGCCGGGCCGCCCAACTGCTGGGAATTCTGATTTTCACGTGCTGGGCGGATGGACTGGCGGCGACGTTCATCAACACGTTGGGTCCGGGCTGGTCGCGCGACGCGCGAATGCAGGCGTTGAATTTCTCGCACGCCTTCAGCGTGCTGACCCAGCTTACGTACTGGTTGATCATGGGAGCGGCTTTGCGGCTGGTGGTGGACTGGAGTCGGCGTCAGCGGGCGCGGCTGGAGACATCACCCTGAACCGACGGTCCGGCGTTAAAGCCGTTCATCGCTGATGGCTCGCCAGCGGCGGGGCCGCGCACTTTCTTCGCGGCGATGAAAACCCATCCTGCTTGCCGTCTGGTTCTCGCCCCGATCGCTGTTTTCACGGGGCTTCTCGCATCGCCCCTTCGCGCTGAACCTGCCGCATCCGCGGCAAAACCCCAGTACGGTGAATGGGGTTTCGACGCGGCGGGTGGCGACACGAAGACCAAGCCCGGTGATGACTTTTTCCGTTACGCGAATGGCACGTGGATCGATCAAACGGAAATTCCGGCGGACAAGCCGTCCTACAGCCTCCGTTGGGCGATGAGCGAGCTGACGGAGCGGCGACTGCACGAGATGATGGAGCAGAACGCCGCCGCGACGGCGCACGAGCCGGCGACACTCGAGGGCAAGGTGGGCGCCTTCTACAAATCCTTCATGGACGAGGCGCACATCGCGCAGCTCGGAGCCACGCCGCTGGCGGACCACCTCGCCGCGGTGCGCGCAGCGGACACGCGGGAAAAGATTGCGGCGCTGATGGGTCGGAACGTGTCCGACTTCGAGGGCACGCTGTTTGGACTCGGCACGGACATCGACGTGAAGGATCCGAAAAAGTACGCCGTGTACATCGGTCAGGCCGGGCTGGGGTTGCCCGATCGCGATTATTACCTGCAGGCTTCGTTTGGGGACAAGAAGGCGAAGTACGAGGCGTACGTCGTGGAGTTGCTCCGCCAGCTGGGCTGGCCCGAGCCGGAAAAGAACGCGAAGGACGTCGTGGCCTATGAGACGGCCGTGGCCGCGGCGAGCTGGACGAAAACCGACCAGCGCAATCCCGACACCACCTACAATCCGATGAGCATTCCCGAGTTGCAGGCGCTGGCGCCGGGGTTCGCGTGGGGGCCGTTTCTGAGCGAAGCCCGCCTGGGTTCGCTCCAGCGCATCGTGGTAAATGAGAAAACCGCGTTGCCAAAATTGGCGAAGATCTTTGCCGACACGCCGGTGGCGACGCTGCAGGCGTGGCTGGCGTTCAGCATCGCGGACAACGCCGCGGGATATCTTTCGCCGGCGTTTGCCTCCGCGCAGTTTGAGTTACGGAAAAAGACTCTCACCGGGCAGGCCCAGGAGTCGGCCCGCTGGAAACTCGGCGTGCATGCCGTGAGCGGCGGCGATTTCGGGGCGGGCGACCGCTTCGACCGTTTCGGCAACCTCGGCTGGGCAGTCGGCCAGATTTACACGGCCAAGTATTTTCCGCCGGAGGCGAAACAGAAAATCGAGGTGTTGGTGGACAATGTGAAGGCGGCCTATCGCGCGCGGCTCGAGCGGCTGGACTGGATGAGCCCGGCGACCAAGGCCGAGGCGCTCAAGAAACTCGAGGGCTACACGATCAAGGTGGGCTATCCGGACCATCCCCGGGATTACTCGCACGTCGTGATTCGTGACGACGACCTCGTCGGCAACGTCTTGCGCGCCGCCGCCGCCGACTGGGCTTTTTATAGCGGCCGACTGAACGGTCCGGTGGACCGCGCGGACTGGCTGATGACGCCGCAGACCAACGACGCTTACAACGGCTCGTTGCGCGACATCGTTTTTCCGGCGGGGATTCTCCTCCCGCCGATGTTCGATCCGAATGCCGATCCCGCCTACAATTTCGGCGCCGCCGGCGGCGTCATCGGCCACGAGCTGACCCATGGTTTCGACGACGCCGGGCGGAAGTACGACACCGAGGGCGCGCTGCGCGACTGGTGGGCGCCGGAGGACGCGAAGATCTTCGAGGCGCGCGCGGCCAAGCTGGGCGCGCAATATTCCGCGTTCGAGCCATTGCCGGGCGTGCACGTGAACGGAGGCCTCACCATGGGCGAGAACATCGCCGACCTCGGCGGCGTCACGCTCGCGCTCGAGGCGTACCGTATGTACCTGAACGGCAAACCCGCGCCGGTGGTCGATGGCCTGACCGGCGAGCAGCGCGTCTTCATCGGCTGGGCGCAGGTCTGGCGGGGCAAGGCGCGCGATGATTTCCTTCGCCGCCAAGTGGTGGGCGATCCGCACTCACCCCGCATGTTTCGCGTGAACGGCGTGGTGCGGAACATCGACGCTTGGTATGAGCTCTTCCACGTCCAGCCGGGCGACAAACTGTATCTGGCGCCGGAAGACCGCGTGCGAATCTGGTAAAGTCACGCGTCAATATGCTCGTGTTCGCGGGCGAATTGGGCGCCGCCCGCGGGATCGCCGTGTTTGCGGGTTAGACCCCATATGCGGACACAGCGGTTCCGGATAGTGTCGTGGCATGTCCTTAATTACCGTAGTGCTCACGCTCGTCGTCATCGGTGTCGTGCTTTGGCTGATCAACACTTACATCCCGATGCAGGGAACGATCAAAAAGATCCTCAACTGGGTCGTGGTTATAGCCGTCATCATCTGGCTGCTCTACGGCTTCGGCATCATCAGCAACGGCGGCGGCGTTCATATGCCGGTGGTGAAGTAAGTTCACCGGCGCCCAGTGGTGTTACGTAAGACGTGGCATCTTCCCTTTTCGCTCCCGCCTGCCGCGCTACTGCCTGGCGCAGGAGCGAGGCCGGGGCGGGTCTGGCTTCATCCGCGGCGTGGCGACGTGAACAATGTCACCTCACGGGTGACATATATCCAAATGCTGCGGAGGCTGGTGCCGCCGCCCACGCTCGGCGGTGGCTTGTTTCCCGTTGTCGCGGGTGGCCCCGCAAGCAGCGCCTCACGGTGCGAGGGCGGGGACGGGATCACCGGCTTTTTTGCCAGGGCGGAGCGACAGGTTGTACGTCATCACGTAAACCGTCATGGCCGCGGCGAGGAAGACGAACGCGATCCAGAAAAACAAGCTGTGGTGCATGCGTTTCCAAGATGGCCCGTGGGGCGGGTGTTCAGGGGAATGGTGTTTGGAATCGCTCATGGAAGGACATGGACAGCGCCCAGCGCCCCGGGTCTCCGGCTATTTTTTCGGACGCGTTCAGCCTGATCTGTCGCGGGCGCGAAACCGGGTCGGACGGTACGCAAATTGGACGCGGCTCGTGGCTCCCGTCGCGCCCCGTGGCGCGTTTGACCGAACGAGCTGGGTCATGCGCTCACGCAGCCCGCCATGCTGGACGAAATCCTGCCCCAAGGGAGCGAATTTGGCGGTCGAGGAAGGAGTTGGCTTGGTGAATCAGACAGACCGCAATGTTGGCCATGGTCACAGGTGGATGGGTTGGATTATTTTGAAAACGAGGAGCGCTGCACGGTCGGCTTGTGCTCCGTAAAATATCGGTATCCGCTCGTCGCGGATGGCCACCCAAGCTTTCGACCCAGGCGAAACCGCGCTCGCCAATCGCGTCGGCTGGCGGCTGATGCCGCTGCTGGTGGTGCTGTTCCTGGTCGCGTTCATCGACCGGCAGAACGTGGGCTTTGCCAAGCTCACGATGCTCGCCGATACGCGCATGAGCGAGCAGTCGTACGCCCTGGGGGCGTCGCTGTTTTTCATCGGTTACCTGTTGCTGGAAATTCCCAGCACGCTCGCGCTGCATCGCTTCGGCGCGCGGCTGTGGATCGGGCGGATCATTTTCACGTGGGGCTTGGCCACCGTGGCGCTCGGTTTCACCACGAACGCCACAATGTTTTACGTGCTCCGTTTCCTTCTCGGCGCCGCCGAGGCGGGGTTTTATCCCGGCGTGCTGTACTACCTGACGCTGTGGTTTCCGCGCGCGCATCGCGTGCGGATGCTCGGCGTCTTCACCCTCGGCAGCGCGCTGGGCAACATGCTGGGCGCCGGGATCAGCGGGCCCTTGCTCGATCTCAACGGCGCATGGGGACTCGCGGGCTGGCAGTGGGTGTTTATCGGCACGGGCGGGCCAGCGGTGCTGCTGACCCTCGCAGTGTTTCGCTGCCTGCCGTCAACGCCGGCCGACGCGCGGTTTCTCACCGATAGCGAAAAAGCAACCCTCGCCAGCGCGCTCGCGCGGGACGCCAGCGTGACGCAACCGGCGGCGACCGCCCCGTGGGCGTGCCTGGCGGATCCGAAAATCTACGGCTTTGCGATCCTCTACATGTTGATGTCCACGACCCAATACGGCGTCACGTACTGGATGCCGACGGTGGTCAAGGGCTTCGGCGTCAGCGGATCGGTCAACGGCTTGCTGAACGCGATTCCGTGGGCGCTGGCCGCCGTGATGTTGTTGATCGTCCCGCGGCGGCTGCAGGGTGACGTCTCGGTCCTGCGAGCCGTCGCCGCCATCGCCGGAGTTGGCGCGGTGGCGTTTGTCACCTGCACGCTGCTCCACGTCGACCGCCAGCGGTATCTCGCGCTATGCGTGGGCGTGCCCTGCATTTCGCTGCTGTACCCCTGCTTCTGGACGCTGCCGCCGCGGTTCTTCGCGGGCGCAAGGGCGGCGGCGAGCCTTGCCGCAATTAACTCGATTGGAAATCTTGGGGGATTTTTCGGACAGAACTTGATGCCGCGGGCGAAGGAGTGGACCGGCAGCGCCGTTGGGGCGATGTGGGTGCCGGCGACGTGTTTGTTTGTGCTGTGTTGTGCGGCCCTCGCAGGTCGAATCGTCCTGCGACGCCGACCCGCCTGAACGCGTCGGACGTACGGCGCGGCCCAATCTACCGCCAGACATCCTGAATGCCGGGACGTACCGCGCCGAAGGGCTGCAGATCGCGGGGGGCATGCTTCCAGGTCAGCGAGGACGGCAGCACCGCCGCTTCGTCGGGGTGCATGCCATTTGTGATGGTTTTGAGGAATCCGGCGGCTTGTTTCTGGTCCACGGCGTAGATCAGGAAGGAATGGCCGGCGAGGGGACTGGCGCTCGACTTGCCGGGCTTGAAGCTGGCGATCATCGCCCGGGCATTGGTCACCGGGGGTTCCAAGCGCAGAATGTGACCCAACGCTGTCGAGAAAAGATCCAGCGGTCCTGCGGCGCGGTCGCCCAGCGTGCGATTGACGTCCAACGACGCCATGATGCTCCGGCGCGCCTCCGCCATGTCGCGCCGGTGAAACGCCAGCCGGCCGAGCCCGAGATGGGCCGCGGGATAATATCCCGCGAGCAGCGCGGTCTTGTAGAAGCTTGCCGCCATCTCGTCGCGCCGGGCGTTTTCGCAGGCGACGCCGAGCTGCACGCAGACCGAGCCCGGAATGCCCCCGCGCTGCTTCAATTTCGCAATCCACTGATCCGCCCCGGGAAAATCCCGTTGCAACAGGTTCAGGCGGATCGTGGCCACGATCAGGTCGGAATTGGTGCGCACGGCGTCACCGGCGGCGGCCAGCGTCTTGGCGGCTTCGCGCAGATAACCGCTCTCCAGCAGCAGGTTGACGAGCAGTTTGATGCGCCCCGCGCTCTGCGGCGACGCCGCCAGGGCATGGCGCGCGTTGTCCAGCGCGGCGTACAGTTTCAAGCGACGGCTCTGGCAGAACGCGAGCAGCGCGGAAAAAGTGGAATCGTCCGGGCACATTTTCCGGAGAGAGAGCAGGAGGGATTCCGCCGTCACCCAGTCACCCAGGAGCAACATCGCCCACGCGGCGCCCCACGCGGTCGAGCGCGTGCGGAGGCCGGTGACCCGGTACACGCGGCCGAGCAGCGCGAGCGCCGTGGCCTCCTGCCGAAAGGCGGCCGCACCGACGGCGAAGGCGAGTTTGGCCTCAACGGATCTGCCATCCAGGTCGACGCACTCCCTGGCGGCGACGTGGGCGTTAAGGTAATCGCACTTCTCCAGCGCGGTGTAGGCCTTCTCGAGGAGATAAGCGCGCTTCTCCTTCACGTCCTGAATCACGCCGACTTCATTGCGGTGCGTGGCCGCCAGCTCCTTTTCACGCTTCGTGATCGCGGTGAAGTCATCGATCCGGTCCAACTGGAACTTCAAATTGTCGTAGTCGGGGATGGGCAGGGGCAGAGGCTCCCGCCGCCGCCCGAGATGATAGATGACGATGCCGGCTGCCAGGAAAACGGCGGCGGCGGCGAAGCGTGGGGGATAGAAACCACGCCGGCTGGCAAAGACGCCGAAGGTGACGCCCACCGCCACGAGTAGGATCCCCATAACCTGGGTGCGCGGAAAATAAAATGGCCGGCGGCGGCGGAGCTGCCGCAACCACCGCCGTCGCTGCCGGGTATCCCGTTTTTCGGAGAGAATTTCCACCCGCTCGATCTCGGCCACGAGTTTTACGGCCACATCGTCCGGCTTGGCAAAGAATTCGACAGCGCGGGGGCTGGATTCGAGTGGCGTCGGGTCGGAGGGCAGCGCGACCAAGCGATCATGGGTCGAGGGGTGCGTGGAGTAGCGGTCGACCAACCGGTTGGCCGCCTCGGCATCCGCGGTATCGGCGACCGTCAACTCATCGGCCAGCCAGACACTGAAGCCGTCGCCGCTTTGCAGCCGGGCCACGCGCTCGCTCCAGCCGATGCGCGCGGTCTTGGCGTGAATCGGGTCCAGCTTGAGCAAGGCCGAGCGCATGGCGGCCGCGCCGCAACACTTCGCCGCGCCGCGATCCGCGTCGAACTCATCCTGTCGGGAGTAGGTGGCCACCTGCCGGGACATGAGGCGCGAGAGGCGATCCGCAAGGTTAAGGAAGAATTCCCCCAAGGTGAATCGCCCCCGGGCGCGGCGGTAGGGGTCCACGACCGCCTGCAGGCCGGCGGTCAGCTTGATCGTGCGATTCGTGCCGCCGCGGAGCCAACTCCAGAGTCCGCGGCGAACCAGCTTGGCGTGAGTCATCTCGTGCGCGATCACGGCCTCCAGTTCGCGCTGGTTCAGTCCCACGATCAGGTCGAAGCCCAGCCACAGCACCGTGTCGGTCGCGCCCTGGCGAATTCCATTCAGCTCCACCATGGCGGAGCTGTTCATCATCAGACAAACTTGGCGGGGCGCGGACACGTCCAGCCCACGACAGAGATCCTGGAGGAAAGTGAACAGCCGGGGCGCATCGGGGGCCTCAATCACGACCTTGAATTCCTCCCGCTCCTGGCTGATCCACCAGCTGCGCGCGAAATGCCACAGCAGCCGGCCGTGCCGCTGCACCCGGGGGGAGAGCGCCCGGACCGAACCGAAGCGAGCCAGCGCCACGCCCACGACGAATTCAATCGCGAGGGCGATCAACAGGACGACGATCGACGTGAGGGCGAAGAGATAAAAGACCGCAATCGTGAGCGTGGCGGAAACCACGAGGCCAAACCGCGCCAGGCGATTCAGGGGCTTTTCGCCCGATGCGGCGGTCGGACTGGTCATCGTGTTGGGGCGGGCACGGCGGACGGAACAGGCGATTTCATCCCGTCCAGCGACGAGCGTTGTAGAAAATCTTCATCCAAGGCGAGTCTTCGCCCCACTCGGCGGGATGCCAGCTCAGGGCTTGGGTGCGGAAAACACGCTCGGGGTGGGGCATGAGGATCGTCACACGGCCGGTGGTGGTGGTGAATGCGGTCATGCCGAGGGGCGAGCCGTTGGGATTGAGCGGATATTGCTCGGTGGGCTCGTGCCGGTTGTCCACGAAGCGCGCCGTGACGAGTCCCGAGTCAGAGCATTTCCTGGCCGCATCGGGATTCGGAAACTCCGCGTAGCCTTCGCCGTGCGCGGTGACGATCGGGATCACGCTGCCTTCCATGCCGGCGAAGAGCACGCTGGGGCTTTTTTCGATCTTCACCGACACGAGCCGGCCTTCATAACGCTCGGACTGGTTTTGCACGAAGCGCGGCCAGAGGTCGGCGCCAGGAATGATCGACTTGAGGTTGCTCATCATCTGGCAGCCGTTGCACACGCCGAGCGCGAACGTGTCCTCGCGTTGGAAGAACGCGGTGAACTCCGCGAGCGTCTTTTCGTGGAACAGCACGCTCTTGGCCCAGCCTTCCCCGGCGCCGAGCACGTCGCCGTAGCTGAAACCGCCGCAGGCCGAGATGCCGCGGAAGTCCTTGAGCGAGACGCGGCCGCTGAGGAGGTCAGTCATGTGAACATCCACCGCCTTAAAACCGGCGCGAGTGAAGGCTGCGGCCATCTCGACTTCGCCGTTCACCCCCTGCTCGCGCAGGATCGCCACCGCCGGCTTGGCGCGCATCTGGATGAAGGGCGCGGAGGTGACAAACGGGTCGAGCGTCTTCGACTCGGGCGTCACGCGCATTGCGAGGTCGAACGTGAGACGCGGCGTGATCCCCGGATCGGACTCGTCGAGCTTCAGTTGGAATTCCGACTCTGCGCACGCGGGATTATCCCGGAGTGTGGCGATGCGGCGCGTGACGTCCGACCACCAGCCGCGCAAGGTCGTGAGATTCTCGCCCAGGATTTCCGTGCCCGCCTGGCGGATGCGGAGCGAGTACTTGGAGTTTAGTGTGCCGATTCGGGAGAGACAGTCCCCCAGGCCGTGGGCGCGGAAGGCGGACTCGACGTCGGCGAGATGGGATTCCCGGACTTGAATGACGGCGCCGAGTTCTTCGGCGAAGAGTGCTGCGAGGATCTCTGGTTTGCTCGTATCTCTCGCGGCGCGAGCGAGCTCGCTGCCTACGGGGAGATCAAGATCGACACCGACGTGGCCGGCAAAGGCCATCTCGGCCACGGTGGCGAGGAGGCCGCCGTCGGAGCGGTCGTGGTAGGCGAGGAGTTTCTTGTCGCGACCGAGCTGCTGGATGACGTTCCAGAAATTTTTCACGTCGGCGGGATTGTCGACGTCGGGTGGTGCCTCGCCCACCTGACAGACGACCTGCGCGAGGATCGAACCGCCGAGCCGGTTCTGGCCCCGGCCGAGGTCGACCAAGAGAAGGACCGTGTCCTTGCGCTGGACGAGTTGGGGCGTGAGCGAGAGGCGGATGTCGGTGACGGGCGCAAACGCCGAGATGATGAGCGACACGGGCGCGGTAATGCGACGATCCGCGCCCGCGACGTCCTTCCACGCGGTGCTCATGCTCATCGAGTCCTTGCCGACAGGAATGGTGATGCCGAGCGCGGGGCAGAGCTCCATGCCCACCGCCTTTACCGCGGCGAACAAATCGGCGCCGTCGCCGGGAATGGCCGGCGCGGCCATCCAGTTGGCGGAAAGGTTGACCTTGCCGAGTTCGCCCACTTGGGCGGCGGCGAGATTCGTGAGCGCCTCCCCGACGGCGAGACGCGCCGACGCCGCAGCGGAGTTGATTGCGACGGGAGTGCGTTCGCCCATGGCCATGGCTTCGCCGGTGTAGACGTCGAAGCTGGCAGCGGTTACGGCACAGTCGGCGACGGGCACCTGCCACGGGCCCACCATCTGGTCGCGGCAGATCAGCCCGCCGAGCGTGCGATCGCCGATGGAGATCAGAAACGTCTTGTCGGCGACGGTGGGGTGGGAAAGGACGCGCTGCGTGGCTTCGGAGAGGGATAAGGGAGTGAGGTCGAGCGGAGAAAGTGAACGAGCGAGTGTCCTGTCCTTCCGGTGCATCTTCGGCGGCTTGCCGAGGAGAACTTCCAGCGGGAGTTCGATGGGCGTGGAATTGAAGTGCGCGTCCTCGACTACGAGCTGCTTTTTCTCCGTGGCCTCGCCCACGATGGCGAATGGGCAGCGCTCGCGCGCGCAGAGTTCCTGAAACACCTCGAGACGAGCGGAGGGAACGGCGATGACGTAACGTTCCTGTGACTCGTTGCACCAGATCTCGAGCGGACTCATGCCGGGCTCGTCGTTGGGCACGGCACGCAACTGAAAGCGTCCGCCGCGTCCCGCGTCATTGACCAGCTCGGGCAGGGCGTTGGAGATGCCACCGGCGCCGACGTCGTGGATGAACGCGATGGGGTTTTCGTCACCGAGTGCCCAGCAGCGATCGATGACCTCCTGGCAGCGTCGCTCCATCTCGGCATTGTCGCGCTGCACGCTGGCGAAATCGAGGTCCTCGTTGCCCGAACCGCTGGCCATCGAGCTCGCGGCACCGCCGCCGAGTCCGATGAGCATGGCGGGTCCGCCGAGGATGATGAGTTTGTCGCCCGGCTCGATCGTGCCCTTCTTGATGTGGTCGGCGCGGATGTTGCCGAGGCCGCCTGCAAGCATGATGGGCTTGTGGTAGCCGCGGAGCTCGGTGCTCGAGCTGCCGGCCTCGGGAACTTCAGCTTCGAACGTGCGGAAATACCCGTTGATGTTCGGCCGGCCGAACTCGTTGTTGAAGGCGGCGCCGCCGAGCGGGCCTTCGATCATGATGTCGAGGGCGGAGACGATCCGGCCGGGTTTGCCGTTATCTTTTTCCCACGGCTGGATCGCGCCCGGAATGCGGAGGTTGGAAACGGTGAAACCGGTGAGGCCGGCCTTGGGTTTGCCGCCGCGGCCGGTGGCGCCTTCGTCGCGGATCTCACCGCCCGACCCGGTGGCAGCGCCTGGAAATGGAGAAATTGCGGTGGGGTGATTGTGCGTCTCGACCTTGCAGAGGATGTGGATGTCTTCCTGGCTGGTGCGATATTCGTTGGTCTTCGGATCGGCAAAGAAGCGCCCCCCGCGCGAGCCCGTGACCACGGCGGAATTGTCCTTGTAGGCGGAGAGGATGCCCTCGCTGTGGAACTGGTAGGTGTTTCGGATCATTTGGAACAGCGACTTGCCCTGCGGCTGGCCGTCGAGGTCCCACGTGGCATTGAAAATCTTGTGGCGGCAATGCTCCGAGTTCGCCTGCGCGAACATCATGAGTTCGACGTCGTGCGGATCACGGCCGAGCGCGGTGAAGGCGTTCACCAGGTAGTCGATTTCATCGTCGGCGAGCGCGAGTCCAAGCGACGCGTTGGCCGCGGTCAGCGCCGCGCGGCCCTGCGCGAGGACGGGCACGCTGGTCATTGGGCGCGGCTGCTCGTGGCGGAACAAGACTTCACATGCGTCGACCTGGTCGAAGACGACTTGCGTCATCCGATCGTGCAGCTTGCTGCGCAGGGCCTTGAGCTGCGGCGCAGTGAGAATCATCAATGGTTTCGCCAGCGCGGAAGGATCGAGGTCGATGTGGTAAACGATGACGCGTTCGATGCGTTTGACCGCAGCGAGGCCGCAGATGCGGGCGATGTCGGTGGCCTTCGACGACCATGGGGAAATGGTGCCGGGCCGGGGCGCGACGACCTGCGTGATCCCGCCGACGGCGCGGCCAGCCCGGCTGGGTCCGTAGGTAAGAAGTTTTTCGAGCACGCCGCGCTGGCTCGGCGTCAGTTCATCCGATGTTTCAACGAGATGGACGAATTCCGCGCTAATGGCGCGGGCGGGCAGCTGGGCGGCGGTGAGATCCTGGAGGAGCTTGGTGAGGCGGAACGGAGAAAGGGCCGGGGAGCCGCGGAGGATCAACATGGTTGAGGCTGCGAATGTTTTGGGACAAGCCGGGCGCGGTCAAGAAGGCCGTTTTAACCGCGAATGGACGCAAATGGAAAGACTCAAGGCCTGTCATTCTATCCTGGTGAAGAATCCAGTTGGTGCCGGTCAACCGAGTCGCACTGGATTTTCCGCTGCGCTCAGAATGACATCAAGGATCCTGCGTTCGCGATCATTCGCGGTTGATGGTTTGAAACGGGCTGACGGAAAAATCCGTTGACGATTTTGGACGCGTGGTCGAATTTTCGGGCTTGAGGACAATAGCCGACTCAACGCCCGCCCAAAATCGTCCCGCGCAGCCGGGATTGCGGCCATGAGCGACCGGATCACCCACGAATGCGGCATCGCCCTCGTGCGCTTGCTGAAGCCGCTGGCCTACTATCAGCAGAAGTACGGCTCGCCGCTGTGGGGTTTCACCAAGCTCTTTCTGCTGATGGAAAAGCAGCACAACCGGGGGCAGGACGGCGCGGGAGTGGCCTGTGTGAAGCTCGATGTGCCGGCCGGCGAGGCGTTCATGTTTCGGGAGCGCAGCGTCAAAACCAACCCGCTCGACAAGATCTTCAAGCTGCTGCTGTCCGGGTACAACGCGAAGGTCGATACGGGCGAAATCCACCCCGAGTTTCCCGAGTCGGTGAAGAAGCACTTCGACTTCGGCGGCGAACTCTTCCTCGGACACCTGCGCTACGGCACGAGCGGCGGCTACAACCTGTCGTCATGCCACCCGTTCTTCCGCCGCAGCCCGTGGCCCACGCGCAACCTGGCGCTCTGCGGCAATTTCAACCTGACCAACACGGCGGAGCTCAACGCCTCGCTGACCGAGATGGGCCAGCATCCGATCTATGCGACCGACACGCAGGCGGTGCTGGAGAAAATCGGCTTCTACCTCGATGAGGAGCATGAGGAAATCTACCGCCGACTCCGGCAAAAGGGCTTGGCGGGCACGGCGATTTCGCGGCAGATCAGCGAAGACCTTGACCTAACCCGCGTGCTGACGCGCGCTTCCGCGAAATGGGACGGCGGCTATGCGATCGCCGGCCTGATCGGCAACGGCGACGCGTTTGTCGCGCGGGATCCGTCGGGGATCCGGCCGGCCTTTTGGGTGCAGAATGACGAGTTCATCGCCTTCGCCTCGGAGCGGGCGCCGCTGATGACCGTGTTCGATCTCGCGGCGGAGCAGGTGAAGGAAGTCGACCCGGGCCACGTCGTGGTGATCAAGAAGAGCGGCACGGTTTCCGCGAAGGCCTTCACCGCACCGCTGCCGCGCGCGTCATGCTCCTTCGAGCGGATCTATTTCTCGCGCGGCAACGACCTCGACATCTATCGCGAGCGCCAGGCGCTCGGCGGCGGGCTCGCGGACCAGGTGATCAAGTCCATCGGTCACGATTGGGCGAAGACAGTTTTCGGTTTCATCCCCAACACCGCGGAGGTGGCGTACTACGGGCTCATGTCGGCGCTCCGCACCAAACGACGCGACGAGGTGAAGGCGGCCATCCTCGCGGCCCAAGCCAAGGGACAGTTGAACGAGGCGCTGCTCGACGAACTCATCCTGCGCAACTGGCCACGCGGCGAAAAGGTGGTGAGCAAGGATATCAAGATCCGGACGTTCATCGGCCAGGAATCGATGCGCAACCAGCTCGCGAGCCACGTGTATGACATCACGTACGGATCGGTGAATCCGGGTGACAATCTCGTGTGCGTCGACGACTCGATCGTGCGTGGCACGACGCTGCGCAAGTCGATCATCCGGATCCTGTCCCGGCTGAATCCGCGGAAGATCGTCATCGTGTCGACCGCCCCGCAGATCCGCTACCCCGATTGTTACGGCATCGACATGTCGGAGCTGGGGAAATTCATCGCCTTCGAGGCCACGGTTGAGTTGCTGGAGGAGCGCGGACAGCGCGACCTGCTTGAGGAAGTCTACACGCTGTGCAACCGCGAGATCCGGGAGGGCGGCACGGTCAACCACGTGCGGAAGCTGTACGAGCCGTTCACGCCCGAGCAGATTTCCCAGAAGATCGTCGAGCGCGTCCGTCCGAAGGGCATCGAGTGGGATGGCGAGGTCGAGATCATCTTCCAGACGATCGAGAACCTTCACGCCGCGGTGCCCCACCACACCGGCGACTGGTACTTCACCGGCAAGTATCCCACGCCCGGCGGCTATCGCGTCGTGAACCAGGCGTACGTGAACTACTTCGAGAAATCGGAAGGCCGGAGTTATTAATCGCGGAATTGCGGAAGCACGAAAGATGACCCCTGAATTCCGCGCCTTCGGTCTTCCGCGCTTTCGCGATTAGCCATGGGCTTATCTTACGAGAGTTCCGGCGTAAATTACGACCAGCTCGATGCGTTCAAGCGGGCGTGTCAGCGGGCGGCGAAAACGACAGCGGGACTGCTCAAAGCGCACGGCTACTCGGAGCCCGCCACGACGCGCGGCGAGAGCGCGTACCTCATGGAGGCGGGCGACCACTACCTCGCGCACGTCGAGGAGGGCTTGGGCACGAAGAATCTCGTGGCTGACGCCGTGTATGCCGCCACCGGAAAAAATTTCTACCGCGAGATCGCGATCGATACCGTGGCGACGATCGTGAACGACCTCGCGACCTGCGGGGCGCTGCCAATCTCGGTGGCGATGCACGCGGCAGTGGGCGAGTCGGCGTGGTTCGCCGACACGAAGCGCATGCAGTCGCTGGTCGACGGCTGGGCCGAAGGCTGCCGGCAAGCGGGCGCGGTGTGGGGCGGCGGTGAAACGCCGACGCTCAAGGGCATCGTGCACGCCGAGACCATTGTGCTCGCGGGTTCGGCCGTCGGGAAGATCGCGCCGAAGAGCCAACGCATCATCGGCGACGTGAAGGACGGCGACAGCATCATTTTCCTTGCGAGTTCGGGCGTGCAGACGAACGGGCTGAGCCTGTGCCGGCTCATCGCGGAGAAACTGCCGCAGGGTTATTCGACGCCGCTCGGCTTCGGCGACAAGCGGACCTATGGCGAGGCGCTGCTGGCGCCGTCGGTGATCTACGTAGCGTTTGTGCGCGAGTGTCAGCGGCGCGGGTTGAAGCTGAATTACGTCGCGCACGTAACCGGTCACGGCTGGCGGAAGCTCATGCGGCTGGACGAGCCGTTCGTCTATGAAATCACTTCGCCGCGGCCCGCGCCGGCCCTGTTTCAGTTTTTGGAAAAGTCCGGCCCGATCGACCGCCGCGAAATGTACGCCACGTTCAACATGGGCATTGGGTTTGCCGCGTATGTGGACCCGAAATCGGCGGAGGCCGTGTTAGCCGCCGCCAAGGCGGCCGGTTATGACGCCTGGCTCGCGGGCCGCGTTAAGAAGGATGGCGCGCGCAAAGCGGTCGTGGTGCCGTCACTCGGGATTACCTTCGACGGCGACACCCTGCAGGTGCGCTGACAGATGGCCGGGCGCGCCGCGTGCGGCGGTTAGACCCCGACGGTTTGCCGCGGTGACGAGAAGACTCCCACACCGCGGGGAGCGCACGGCGCACCATGCCGCGCCAGCTCAGACCCCCGGAGCGAGGTACTTGCCGACTCAGGCCAGCGCCTCGGCGAGGTCGGTGAACACCTCGACGTTGGCGCCGCGATTGCGGGCGACGACTTTGCCAATTCGTTCCGGATCGACCTGATGCGGGTCCGCCATGACGGCAACGGGCCTCGAGAATGAGCGGTTGAGAGCCCGGATATTCAGGGGGCCGGACGCTCGCTCGAACACAAAATCAGCGTGAGTCGCGGGCATGCAGGCGAAGGGTTAGCACATACGCTGGCCGGAGAGGCCAGCTGAATTGCGGCCCGCTCGGCGTGCGACGGTAAGTGCTGGTGGAACGGGTGCTGTTATTCGTCGCATTGGTAGCGATTTACCTGTTTCGAGCGGTAACCTCGTGGAATGAAACCACTGTTCCTCGTCCGTTGGTTGCTCGGTGGCCTGGTTGTCTGCGTTGGAAGTGTCACGGCTTTGTCTGCCCTCACCGCCGAAGAAGCCGCCGCCTTCGTCCACGATTATTACGCGGTCTATAACGCGCCTGGCGTGCCGAAAATGATGGAATTCTATTCCGCTGAGGCGACACTGACCGACCCCACCTTCGGCTTGGATTTGAAAAGCCGGGACGAAATCAGCGCGCTGCTGACCAAGGGCCTGGCGAAGTACGAGTCACTCGAGATGCACTGCGACCACACGGTCGTTGCGGGCGACGATTTGGTGGTGGAGGGCACGTTGGTGGGCCGAGTGATGGACAAGGACGTGCGGGTTCGCTTCACATCCGTGTTTCAATTCAAGGACGGAAAGATTTCCGCGCAGCGCGACATGTTCGACACGCTGCACTTGTACGCCCAGCTGGGGATTGTGCCGGCGGCGTTCCGGCCGAAGCCGGCGGAGGCGAACCCGCAATCCAATTAGTCACAATAAGGCACGAAACGTCCGGGGCTATGCATCGTGCCTCCTGTGCGCCTATAGGCGCACCTTGGGCAGATTCGTAGCCTTAGATATTTCGTGCGTCATCGCGGCCATCTAGGCTCAGAAGCACTCGAGGTACTTCAACCCGGAGCCCGTGTTGAAAAGTACGATGGACTCGTCGGGACGGACGATGCCGGCGTTGAGCAGTTTCTCCAACGCGGCGTAGCAGGCGGCACCCTCGGGTGCGGGGAAAACGCCCTCGGCGGCGCCGACTTCGCGGACGGCGGCGAGCATGGCTTCGTCGCTCACGGCGACGGCGCCACCGCCGGATTTCCGCAGCAGATCCAACATGATGAAGTCGCCGATGGCCTTCGGCACGCGCAGGCCGGAGGCTCGCGTGTGCGCACCGACATGCTCCGCGGCGAATTTCTCGCCGGCGTTGAATGCGCGGACGATCGGTTGGCAGCCCTCGGCCTGGACCGTGAACATCTTCGGGCGCTTTTTGCCGATCCAGCCGAGCTGCTCCATTTCATCGAAGGCTTTCCACATGCCGACGAGGCCGGTGCCGCCGCCGGTCGGATAGAGGATCACGTCGGGCAGCGTCCAATTGAGTTGCTCGGCGAGTTCGTAGCCGAGCGTCTTCTTGCCTTCGACACGGTAGGGTTCTTTCAGCGTCGAGACATCGAACCAGCCGGCGGCCGCTTTTCGCTTGGCGACCTCGGCGCCGCAGTCGGTGATCAGGCCGTCAATCAAGGTCACGAATGCGCCCATCTGCTGGCACTCAATGACATTTGCCTGGGGCGTGTCGCGCGGCATGAAGATATGCGCTTCCATCCCGCAGCGGGCGGCGTACGCGGCGAGTGCGCCGGCGGCGTTCCCGGCGGAAGGTGCGGCGAGTTTTTTCAAGCCGAACTGCTTGGCCATCGAGACGGCGGCGCTCATGCCGCGCGCCTTGAAACTGCCGGTGGGGTTCTGCGCCTCGTCCTTGATAAACAGCTTGTTCAGGCTGTGCTTGGCCGCGAGTCGCGGCGCGGGCAGCAGCGGGGTGAACCCCTCGCCGAGCGTGACGATGTTGGCATCCGATTTCACCGGCAGCACCTCGCGGTAGCGCCAGAGGGACTTTTCGCGTGTGCGGAGCGACTCCTTGGTCAGTGTGTGCGCGGCGGCGGCGAGATCGTAGTGCGCGAACAGCGGCTTACCGCAGGCGGTGCAGACGTTCTGCGGCACGGTGGCGTCGTGACGCTGGCCGCAAGCCGTGCAGGCGAGATACGTGAGATGCACGCGAGAGAGAAAAGCGGACGGGGCACAGGGGCGACGCAAAATTCCAAGTTCCAGCTTCCAAGCTCCAGTGAACCTCCAACTTCCAATTACAAATTGTTCGAGAGCAGGTGTTTATTGAAAATTCTTTCCAGCACAGTGGGATCCGAAGCTTGGAATTCACGTGACTTGAAGTCGCGGC
>JADMIO010852344.1_pt1 | contig 47568 bp, 37 predicted proteins | sample 8958161 | NCBI WGS metagenome assembly JADMIO01 (sample SAMN16585339, study PRJNA669376) | soil metagenome | isolation source: Crop rotation soil | place: USA: Cullars Rotation, Alabama | collected 2011
CGCGACAACTTGTCCACGTGGAATTCTAAGCTTAGGATCCCAATGTGCTGGAAAGACTTGAGCTTGCCATTCTCGTAACTCTGCGTGAAGCCGAAGTCGGGCGCCGTCTCCGGCGCGTGGACGGCGACCGCGGCTTCGTCGAAGGTCTTGTTCGGGAACGGGCCGGCGCGACGCCAATCTCCCTGCCAACAGGCTTGCGACGCCAACTTCTCGCCGATGCCCGCTTCCCAGTCGGGCCGCTCCGCGGGGAGCCTCTGCAGCACCGCTTCGACCTCGCGCTGTATTTCAGGCAACTCGGCAGCGACGGTGGAGGCCGGCCGCAGCGTCCGCGTCGCGTAGCCCACGGCGTCGTGCAATTGCTCGGCGGAGAGGCGACGAGGGACGCAGTGCGAGAACAAGGTCGCCTCATCGGCGTTGAACTTGTTCGCCGCCGCCGAACGCTGGTACGTGCGGCTGTTGCAGATCAGCCGGATGACGTGCCGCCGGTCGTAGCCGCTCTGCACGAGCTCGCCCGCAAGCCAATCGAGCAGGTCGGGATTGCTCGGCGGGTTCGACGAGCGGAAGTCATCGACCGGATGCACGATCCCTCGGCCCAACAGGTGCGCCCACAGCCGATTCGCCGCGACTCGCGCAAAAAACGGATTGTCGCGCTCGGTGAGCCAGCGAGCGAATGCCTCGCGACGGTCGGCCGCCGGCGCATCGGCCTTGGCCGCCTCGTCGCTGCCCCAAGGCCGCATGGCGGTTCCCGTGGCGGGATTCATCGCCTCGCCCGCCTTGTTGACGACGATCTCCCCCTTCACGTTCTTGGTGCGCACGAAGACCGCGGCGATGCGGTAGTAGTCGTCTTGCGTCCATTTCTCAAAGGGGTGATTGTGGCACTTCGCACAGTTGATGCGCGAGCCCATGAAGAGCTGCGCGGTGGTCTCGGCGAGCTCTTCATTGTTAGGGATGGCAAAGAAGTAATTCGCCGGGCCGTTCTTCTTCGTGTCGCCGGCGGCGGTGAGGATGTCGTGGACGAAGCGGTCGAACGGCTGATTGCTGCGCCAGGAATCGTAGAGCCAATTGGAAAACAACTCCGCGCGCCCCTCTTTCATCGCCGCGTTGCTGACGCGCATCAGATCGGCGTCTTTGAGGGCCCAGAATCGCGCGCATTCGTCGCTGGCCAGCAACTCGTCGATCTGCCGCGCTCGCTTGTCGGCGGCGCGATCGGCCAGAAAGCTGCGGGCGAGCTCGGCGCTGGGAAGCAGCCCGGTGAGGTCGAGATGCACACGGCGCAGAAAGGTCCCGTCGTCGCACAGCTCGCTCGGCAGATATTGCAATTGGCGCAGCTTAGCGTCGACAAGCTGGTCGATGGCGCTGTTCTCGGGCGGATTGTTCCAGTGGAAGCCGTCGATGTTCTCGACGACCGTGAAATAGATCGACTGCACGTGGCTCAAATACCGCACGCTCACCGCCGCCACGCCGCGCCGCTGCCCGCGAACCAGACCGACGGCGTCGCACGAGAGCAGGTCCTTGCTCGAGACGTCGTAGGTCGAAAGCGGCGTCACGTCGCGCTGCGAGCCGTCGCTGAAACGGGCCAGCACGCTAAGCTGCTGCCGCGCCTCGGGCAACTGCAGCACGCGCGAGGGGCCGGGACGCACTTCGATCGCCGTGCAGAGCGGCGCGCCAGGCGGATCGGCATGGGCGCCCTCGGCAATCCAATCGAGCAGCAAGCGATACGGAAGCTCCTCTTTTCGCAGCCGCTTGCCGCCGACGTGCGAGAGCCGCAGCAGCGGCTTTTTGAGCAGCAGGCTCTCCTCCGGCTGAATCGGCTGAATGCGGCGACCCAGCCCGCCGCGAATCAGCGATTCCTCATCGAGCTGCGGCGCGTAGGCCATGAGCGACAGCGAAAAGCCCGCCTTGCCCTCAGGCGAACCGTGGCACGAGCCGGCGTTGCAACCTTGCTTCGTGAGCACCGCCAGCACCTCCGAGCGGAATTGCACCGGATCGGGAAGACTGCGGTTGGAGACGGCGGCCGGCACGCTGGCAGACTGCTCGCCGACGCGCACCTCCACCGTCGCGGCGCCGTCGGCCCGCGGCATCGCTCGCGCGCGCTGCACGTCGACAATGCCGAGATTGTCGCTGCGGAAGGTCGCCAGATGCGTGACATCGCGAACCTCGCCAGCGGCGAAGTGCCCCGTGACGACAAGCTGCAATTGCGCCCGCGATGACGAAAGCACGATTGCTGGCGGATAGACTTCGATTCGCATCAGTCCGGTCGTGCCGGGCAGTTCGTCAGCGTTGGTGATCGTTGGCGCACCAATGGCAAAGCACGCCGCGGCAATGAGCAGCGAGCATGCATCGTTAAGCCGCAAGCGATGGACGACGCTTGCGGTTTCGCGGCGGTTGATGAGCGTGCACCTCATTTACATCAGTTCCGCGATCGGTTGCCCTTTTTTGGCGAGCTGCACGGGGCGTTTGGCGGGGGTGTAGATCGGTTCGCCGCGGTCGATGCCGAGTTTTTCGTAGATCGTGGCGGCGTAGTCGTCGATCGTATAGGCCATCGAGCTGGTGACGTAGCCGCCGTCTTTGTCGGTCGAACCGACGACTTGCCCGCCGGGAACGCCGGCCCCGGCGAAGGCGAACGAAAAGGCGTGAGTCCAGTGGTCGCGTCCTTTGCGGTCGTTGATCTTCGGCGTGCGACCGAATTCGGTGACGAAGCAGAGGAGCGTCTCGGCCAGCAACCCGCGCTGCTGCATGTCTTCCAGTAGCGCGGCCAGCGCCTTGTCGGTGCTGCCCATCATGGGCCAGGTGCCGATGCCCCAACGGCCCGCCCCCGCGCCGCCGCCGGGAATCGACGTCGAAGCGTTGGAATAGATGAAATCGTGATGGTCCCAATTCAAGTCGAAGCCGCCGGGATACTCGGGCGAGGCAGGCTCGCGGCAATCGAGCGTCACGAACCGCACTCCCGCCTCGATCAATTTGCGCCCCAGCAGATAGCACTGCCCGCGGTGCCCGACGCCGTATTGCTCGCGAACGGCCTGCGGCTCGGCCTTCAGATCGAAGGCCTTTCGCGTGGCCGGGTTGACGAGCATGTCCTCGGCCTGCTCACGCAGCGAGACGAGCGCCTGGGCGTCCTTCACCGCCTCGGCGCCGGGTATGCCCACGTCGAGATTGCTCAGCAGATCGGTGCGGTCTTTGAACCGCCGCGGGTCGACGCCGACCAGCCCCAAGTTTGGCACCTTCCAGTCGGGCTCGTGTGGCTTGCCCCCGGTCTTGAACACCGCGTGCGCCGGCGGCAGGAAGCCGACTTTGTTGAGCCCGAAGCCGGAGAGTTCGTTGGTCCCCGGAACCATGATGTAGCTAGGCAGGTGCCGGGCCTCGGTTCCCAGGCGATACGAAACGACCGAGCCGATGTCGGGCATATCATCGGGTCCGCCGGGCGCCTCGCCCGAGAAAACGTATTGCGTCCCTTTGGGGTGCGAATCGCCGATGCCCGGCGTGGGCTGGATCATGCAGCGCACGATGCTCAGTTTGTCGACGTGCGCGGCGGATTTCGCCAAAAGTTCGGTGACGTGGATGCCGGCAACGACGGTTTGAATCGGCTTGAACGGACTGGCGTGCTCCGCGGCCATGTCGGGCTTGGGATCCCACGTATCCATCTGGGAGACGCCGCCCTGCTCGAGAATCACGAGCACCTGCTTGGCCTTGCCGGTTCGCGATGCCGCGAAGAGGGGCTGCCAGCCGGCCAATGACGCCAGTCCCGCGGCGCCGAAGCCGAGAAAACTGCGACGGCTATGTCGGCCGGCATGGATCGCCATGCGTTCTCCTCGCTGCGGATCGCCGTCGCAATGCATGCTTTGCATTGCGGCGACAAAGCGCACGAAAGACAGTACGCCAGCGACGCGGAAGGGGGATGGTCGCCGGCGCGAAAGCAACCGGCATTATAGAGCGCCGAACAGGGCGATGTCGAACTTAGGATTTGGCCCGAACTGCTCGTGGACTCTCGGCGTTCGACGCGGCACTGTTTGACGGACGCCAGCCAGTTTCAACAAGTCGAGAAAATCGGCGGCGTCCGTCAAGCAGCGGCATTCGGCCGACGTCGACCCGAATAGTCGCAGAGCAGCCGATCTCATGTCTAATGTGCAGCTTGGCAAGCTGGCCCCGCGGCTGTTCGCTACTTCTTCGCCTTCTTCTTGGCCGCTTTCTTTTTCGGCGCCTTGCTCGCCGCGGACGGAGTCTTGGCGACCTTGTCGGATGACTTCGACTTCTTGCCGAACACGCTTTCCCAGTTCTTCGAAAACTCCGGGCTGGCGCCGGAACGCACGATCGGTCCGCTCATCTTCGTTCTCCTGATGGTTGCTGCACGATTAAGGAACCAGGGCGAAATAACTTCCTCAGCTACCCTCGCCCCTAGCGGGAGAGGGCAGGGTGAGGGGCAACATTATTGGGAAGTTATTTCGCCTTGGCTCGTTATTGAATTCGCCATTGTAGGATGCGTGCACGGCGATTCAAGATGACGCCGACGCCTGCACGCCATCTTGTCGCTGGCCGCAGTCTCTCCCTGCGACCGCCGGCGAAGTATACTAGCCAGGGCGATCGCGCGGCTGGCGATTGCCGCCATGTTCTGGAAGAAATGAAATCGTGCCTCAGGGGGAGCACACCATGCTGCATGCCGTTCGCCTTTTCGTCTTCGCCTCGCCACGGTTGATTCACGCGTGCGTGCTGCTGGCCGCACTGTTCGCAAGCGCGGCCTGCAAATCGGCCTGTGCCGACGAATCCCCGACCATCGGCACGTTCCGCAATTGGGTGACGGCGATCGCCTTCTCGCCCGACAGTCGAACGCTGGCCACGGTCGGCGGGCAGACCTTGCTCTATCGCCCAGGCGACGTGCGACTCTGGGACGCCGCCACGGGCAAGCAGACCGCTGCTCTTGACGGCCATGAGACAGCCGTCTGGGCGGTCGCCTTCTCGCCCGACGGCAAAACGCTCGCCACCGGCAGCTACGACGGCGTCGTCAAGCTGTGGAATCTGGCAGACAAGAAGGAGCGCGCTTCGATCAAGGCGCACAAGACCTGGGTGACCGATTTGGCTTTTTCGCCCGATTCGGCCACGCTCGTTTCTGGCGGCGAGGATGGCGCCGTGAAGCTTTGGGAGGGCAGTTCGGCGCAAGAGATCAAAACGCTCGCGGGACACCAGGGAAACGTGCGCAGCGTGGCGATCTCGCCCGACGGCAAGACGATCGCCTCGGCGGGCGGCGACAAGATCGTGCGCCTGTGGGACCGCGAGAAGCTCGAAGAGAAAGCCAAGCTCGAAGGCCATGCGCAGCCGATCTGGGCGATCGCATTCAGCAAAGACGGCGCGAAGCTGGCGAGCGCCGGGGAAGAAGGGATCGTGAAGATCTGGGACGCCGGCAGCAACAAAGAGATCGCCAACATCGCAGCGCACAAGAACTGGATCACATCGCTCTGCTTCACTCCCGACGGCAAAGATCTCGCCACGGCTAGCTACGACAAGAGCGTCAAAGTTTGGGACGCGGGGAAGGGGACGGAATCGGTCAATCTCAATAACTTCAAGAGCACCGTCTGGGCGGTCGCCTTTTCGCCCGACGGCAAGCTGATGGCCGCCGGCAGCCACGGCGACTCGTTGGGCCTCTGGGGAGTCGGCACGAAGATCGACCTTGCCATCGTCTACAGGACGGCCGAGGCCGAAAAACAGGCGGCCGAAGAGAAGAAAGCCGCCGAGGAGAGGCGCATTGCGGCGGAGAAGAAAGCCGCCGAAGAGAAGGCGGCCGAAGAGAAGCGCGTGGCGGAAGCCAAGAAAGCCGAAGAGGAGAAGAAAGCAGCGGAAGCCAAGAAGGCGGAAGAAGAGAAAAAAGCGGCGGAACAGAAGAAAGCCCAAGAGGAAAAGAAGGCAGCGGAGGAAAAGAAGGCAGCCGAAGAAAAAAAGGCCGCTGAGGAAAAGAAAGCGGCCGAAGAGAAGAAGGCGGCGGAAAAGAAGGCCGCTGAGGAGAAAAAACCCGACTGACGCGGCGAATTCCAGCTCGCGCCCAGTTCTCGAATGAACGCCGATCGAAATCTGCTGTTCGGAATCCTGGCGCTGCAGATGGATTGCATCACGCGCGACGCGCTCGTCGCCGCGATGAACGCCTGGGTCCTGGATAAGAGCAAGTCGCTGGGCAAGATTCTCGTCGATCACGGCGCGCTGGCGGCCGACGCAGACGACGGGCTTTCGTCCCTCCGGATCGTGCTGCGCGATTTCCACCGCCGCGCCGACGAACGCCAGCGAGCGGCCGTCGTACGAAGTTCCTTGCTCGACGTGCGTCCTCTCCGCCCAGACGCGCTTGTGCTGCGGCTTCGGCCGGTCCAGCTTGCGTTCTCGCCGGCAGACTTCATCCAGCACGTCGTCGGCCGTGCGGCGGAAACGGTCGATGCTGTAGACGCCGGCCACGCAAGCCATTTGCTTCTTATTGGCTTTCTCTCCCTGCCGCCGCCGAGTCCCGCTGCGAACACGTTCCTCCACCGGCCGACGCATGGGAACTCCCTTGCCGTCGAAGGTGGCCACCAGGATTTCTCCTTGCTCATCCGCGGGCGGCGGCTGTTGCTGCGACTGAAACTTCTCCACATGCTGGGCCATCGTTTGGCTCATCTGTTCGGCGGCGCGAACGCCGACGTTCACTCCCAACAAGTCTTCCAAGGAGCGACAGGCCTCGCCATAAGCCTCCCGCACGCACAACCGCTCGAGCCAATCCTCCAGGACATAGGAGAAGTCGCCCGCCGGCAAGCCGAGTCGCACGTCGAGCGGAGCGTGCTTGCGTTGCTTGGCGCGCTCGGCATACACGCATCGCAAGATCGAGATCTCGCCGAAGATCGACGCATAGCGTCGCGGTTCCGGCGACTCCTGCCGCGACAGAATCTTTTCCTCGTGCTCGATGGCGGGGCGTCATCGCGTCCCCCGACGCGGCCACGAAGGCCGACAGCAGCTCGCGAGCGATTTCCAGCGCGCCGGAAAACAAAACCCGCTCCACGGAATGAATGATTCGTTTTTCCTCCGCCGCCGTCTCGACGAGTTGGATCAATTGCTCCAACGCCTGTTGCGCCTTGAGAAACGCCTGTTCCTTTGCCAAGATCATGGTTCGGGGCTCCTTCGTCGTGGAGCACGTGCCATCACGTACCCGCACTTGTTCGACACGAATGAGCCCGTTTCTCCGTGCTATCGGGCAACTAGCATTCGCCCAACTCCTTCAGCGACAAAGCCGCTTAATCGCGGAGCGCGGGTTGCACCCACCGCAATAGGCCGGCGAGCGAGATTATCGGGGACTCGGCCAAATTCTGTAAAGCGGAAGAAATGGGGGCATTGTGACTCGAGCGTCTTATCTCTGGATCGTGGCCTCCCTCTCTATCTGCATAGCGATCCGGCCGCCATTGATCACATGGTTCGCAGCGTCGACAATTGGTATGACTGCCTGCTGGCAACACTCAGACCCTGACGAAGTCAAACGCCGATGGCTTAACTCATTCCGGCCAGTCGCACTGGTAGGATCGCGGGCAGCGGAAGCGACGTTGCGAAGCTCGCAATCGCCGGTCGCTTGCAACCCCAACTCGAACCTAGGCATTCATGTCACCACGCATCACGCTGCTGGGCGCACTGGCAACCGTGCTGGCCGCCGCCATGGTCGGCGCCCAAGAGAAGTCGGCCGAGTCGACGGCGCCGAAGAGTCGGGATCTCATCAGCCTCTCGGCGCCGGGGCCGCGCGAATTCATTCTCGATGAAATCGAGTTGATCAAGCCCGCGGACGCCGCCGAGATTCGCAAAATCTGCGACAAGCTGCTCACGGAGCGCGCCACGCCGATCGTGGTGGTGGCGATCAACTCGATGGCCGCTCACGGCGGCGCGGGAATGCGAATCGAAACGTTCGCCAGGCTCCTGTTCGACCAATGGGGCGTGGGGCACGCGAAGTTGGGCGACAAGTCCTGGAACACCGGCATCTTGTTGCTCGTATCGAAGGGGGACCGCGCCGCCCGCATCGAACTGGGGGCGGGCTGGCGGCGCGATCAAGACGTCCACTGCCAGAAAATCATGAACGAAGTGCTCGTTCCGCACTTCAAGCAGGGCGAATTCTCCGCCGGCATCTTGCAAGGCGTCAAGGCGCTCGACGAAATGGCTCGAAGTTCGAGCCTGACCGAATTGACGGCCGGACTGGATCGCTATCGGCCGCCGCGACCTTGGTGGCATTTCGCGCTGGTGGCGGGCGCGATCGGGCTGGCCATCTTCACGTTCGTGTCGCTCATTCGCAGGGGCGCGAGCGGCTGGGCCTGGCTGCTTTGGGCGGCGGTGTTTTCAGCCGTCGGCTATTTGCTCTACACGATGCTGAGCAGCTCGAACAACTCGAGCGGCTCTGGCGGCGGCTTCTCCGGCGGCTCGTTTGGCGGCGGTTTTTCCGGGGGCGGCGGGGCCAGCGGCTCGTGGTAGTGCGGTAAGTTCCCGTTTCGAATCGGAGAGTCGCATGACTGCCGCCGAAAAGCTGTTTACGACCGAGGACCGTCGGCGAATCAGTCTCGCCGTGGCCGAAGCGGAGTTGCGCACCGGCGCCGAAATCGTTCCCGTCGTCGCGCGCGCGTCGGGCCGCTACGACCGGCCCGAGGACATCGTCGGCTTGTGGACCGGCCTGATCGCGCTGGCCGTCGCATGGTTCCTGCTGCCGAGCGGCCAGACCGAAAGCCATGCTTGGGACGCCGTATCGCCGGCTTGGCAACTTGTCGGCCTGCTGGCGGCCGTGGCGGCGGGGTTCATCGCGGGGGCCGTCGCCGGCAGCCGCGTCCACTGGCTGCGAAGACTTTTCACCCCGCAACGGCAAATGACCGACGAGGTCCTGGCGCGGGCCAAGCAGGTCTTCTTCGATCGCAGCGTGCGCCGCACGCTGGACGGCACGGGCGTTTTGATCTTCGTCTCGATGTTCGAGCGGCGTGCGGCGATCCTCGCCGACCAGACCGTCGTCGACAAATTGGGGCAGTCCCTGCTCGACGAACTTTGCGGCCGGCTGACGGCGAACCTCTCGGCGACATCCCCGACCGAGGCGCTCTGCGATGCAATCGCCGCTGCGGGCGAACGATTATCGTCGGCGATTCCGCGCCGCGGCGACGACGTGAACGAACTCTCCGACGCGCTGGTCGTGCTTGACTAGTGCGGCCGATTGAAAAGAAAGATAAGCAAATTCACATTGCGCCGCGAGGTGGCAATTCCGCGGTGAAGCTCGCGCTACGGTCGCTTGCCCAGCGAATTGCCTTGGCCCCACGGCATGGGAATCGTCGGGGCGGCGGCGTGGTTCTCTTTGCGAGCGGGGACCGGGGCTCGCTGCCATTCTTCGACGAACTCGCAGAGCCGCAAGACCGCTTCGTCGAAGGCGGCCTTTCCCTTTTCGGGCGTGGCAAGCTCGGCGGCGCCGAGCACGCCGCTGTCGCTGTAGCTGCTGGTCCAGCTAGTGACGCCGACCGGCCCGGCGCCGAACAGGTCGACGTAGCGATACCGCGAGCGTTCTTCATTGAACGTGATCTTGCCCGAGCGAATCTTGTCCATCCGCACATCCTGCGGCGCCAGGTGCATATAGACGCTGGTTTCCAATTCGCAGGCGTGAGCGCAGCCGCCGGGGAACTCGCTTTGCCTCCATTGCGGCATGAATTTCGGGTCGACCGTCAATAGCAGCCACCAGGCGGTGAAGGCGCATTGGGCGTCCGTCTCGAGGTTGCAGCGGCGGGCCACCAGGTCGAGATTGGGCATGTTCGAGCCGTGACCGTTGAGCAGCAAGATCTTCTTGAAGCCGTGGTAGGCCAGGCTCTTGCAGATGTCGAGCACGTGCTCGATGAAGTGCTGATAGTCGATATTGATCGTGCCGGGAAAATCCATGACGTGCCCCGTATAGCCGTAGGAGACGCTGGGCAAGACGAGCGCCTTGTCGGGAATTTTGGCGCCGGCCGCCAGGGCGACGCTCGTCGAGAGCAGCATGTCGACATCGAGCGGCAAGTGCGGGCCGTGCTGCTCGACGGCGCCAACGGGCACGATCGGGATTTTTCCGGCCGCCACCGCCTCGTTGATTTCCGGCCAGGTGAGCTTTTCGTAGCGATGTTCGCGGCGTGCGGGCATGGGATGATCCTGCGGCTTGTCGATTTGGCGTGCCAGTGCTGCGGCACATGATAACCGCGGCCGATGCCCCTCGTCACGCGCGGGCGTTTTCTCAATGGCGGGGCAGCGAACGGCGGTTTGCGGCGTTGTACAATGCGGCGGCGCAAGCTGCATCGCCGCTGCGCTAGTCCGTTGGCCTTCCATTCCGTTATTTGCTCATGTTCGAGGAGCACCCCATGAACCGAACCGATTTCGCGCTGTCAGTCGTTTTCGCGTCGATCCTTGTCGTCGCGCCCGCGGTCCAGGCCCAAACGACGTACAAATCGGCCGCCGAGGCCTACAGCGCCGGCGTGAAGTTTCTCAATTCCGGCAATCTGGCCGCGGCGCGCGAGCCGCTGGAGGCCGCTCTCAAGCTCGCTGGCGACGACGCTTTCCGGCTCAGGACCTATCGCACGTTGCTCGTGCCCTATCGCGAGCTGCCCGAGATTGAACCGATGCAGCAGGCCGCCGAATACATCATCTCGCACAGCGAGCAGTCGGCGGAACGTTCGCTCACGCGACAGTCGATGTTGGCGTTCGTCCATCGCCGCGGCAAAATGGACGCGGCCGTGCAAGGTTATGAGGACCGCTTGAAAAAATCGCCCGACGACCGCACGCTGCTCTACATTCTGACTGAGGCGCATGCCACGTTCACCAAAAAGCCCGACCGCAGCGCGGAGCTCGCCAAACGGCTGGCCGCTGTCGATCAAAAGCTCGGCAAAGCACCCGACGCGACGGCCCAAGCGCAAATGGCACAGCAACTGCTGAAATCAGGCAAAACCAAAGACGCGGCCGAACTCTACGAGCAGACGGCGACGCTCGACGAGAAACTCGCGGCATGGAACTTCAAGGAAGCCGCCCAAGCGTGGCTGAAGGCCGGCGACAAGGCCAAGGCGCTCGCGGCGGCGAAGAAATCCGATGCCGCCGCGCCGGAAAAGCGCAATGAGCAACTGGCTCATTTCTGGCACAAGGGCTTGGCCGATGTCTATCTCGACGCCGGCGCCCCGAAGGATTCCATCCCGCACTACGAACAGGCGATCGCCTCCACGAAGATCGAAGGATACCTGAAAGACTGTCGCGACAGATTGGCCAAGGCGCAAGCCGCCGCGGGCAAGTGACGGCAGCGACCGTCGCACAATGCAAGCCTCGCTCGAATCGAGCGCTCGCGATGGATGATCGGCGAGCCATGCTTGCGGCCCGTTTCCTGCCGCTGGGACGCACCATCCCCCTTGCGCTCGACGGCGGCGTGCGGTATTATCGCGGTTTGCCCAAAATATTTCGGCGGCCTGAATTCGAGGAGCAACCGATCATGGCGAACGATACCAACGTCACCTGGCACGAACACAGCGTCACGCGCGGCGAACGCGAGCAACTCAATGGGCACAAAGGGTGCGTGATCTGGTTCACCGGGCTGAGCGCCTGCGGCAAGAGCACCGTCGCCAATCTGGTCGACCACAAGCTGCACGCCCAAAAGCTGCACAGCTACGTCCTCGACGGCGACAATGTGCGCATGGGCCTCAATGCGGGGCCCGGCATGCTCAAAGAGCGGCACGGCGAGCCGTTCTCCAAGCGCTTCGGTCTGGGCTTCTCGGCCGAGGACCGCGAGGAGAACATTCGCCGCATCGGCGCCGTGGCCAAGCTCTTCGCCGAGGCCGGAATCATCACCACGACGGCCTTCATCAGCCCCTATCGCCGCGATCGCGATGCCGTGCGGGCCAGCCTGAAGCCAGGCGAGTTCATCGAAATCTTCGTCGACGCTCCGCTCGAAGTCTGCGAGGCCCGCGATCCCAAAGGGCTCTACAAAAAGGCCCGCGCCGGCGAATTGAAGGGATTCACGGGCATCGACGATCCCTACGAAGCGCCGAGCAAACCGGAACTGGTACTCGACGCCGGCAAAAAAACCGCCGACGCGCTGGCCGACGAAGTGATCGCCTATTTGAAGAGCAAGGGGATCATCAAGTAGATAATCGCCAATTCCATCCTTCGCTTTCCAGACGCTCCTGCACCCAAAGCCAGCACCAACAAATGGCGCCCACGGTGCTCGCCCAGCCTAAAGCTTTCAGCTCGCCGCGATCAGGGAGGGAAGTCGACGATATCGCGATGCACCGCCCACAAAAGGCGGCCGGCCAACCCTCGTCGTTCTCGCGAATTGCATACGTGAAGGGCCAGCCGTGCTCGATCTTGTGCCAGTTCCAAACGGGCTGCATCATGCTGCCCGGAACCTCGGCGATCACCAGCAACGCCAATGCGACAGCGAGCCAGACCCATGTGCTGCAATGCAGCCTTGGCCGGAACAAGCGTCTGCGGCTCGTCGATGGAACGGCGTCGGCCATGCGCGACTGCCAGTCTGCGGGAACCCGCTTGAGACGATGCAACGCCGCGGAGAAATGCAGATCACCCCCCGCGAGCTGCCTGCATCGTACCCTGGCCTGATGGACGTGGCGAGCCGGCGACGCGGACGCGCCGACCGGATTGTTTCGCGCACGCAAAGGAATACCGCCCCCGCACGAAGCGAACCTCAATTCTCGCTGCGTACATGTCCCGCAATAGGCACTTGTGTTTCCTTCAATTGCGGGTCAGGCTTGTGTTCGACGGTGGAAACCTTTCGTTTCTCACGCCCAGCGGCGGCTGGAAGCCACCGCTACGCCGGCCGTAGCGGTGGCTTCCAGCCGCCGATTGAATGAGGCGCCCGACGGGCCATCGAATCGAGGACGAGCAATGCACGATCGACGTGAACTATTGAAAGGGATTGGCGGGGCGCTCGCCTGCTCGCTCGTGCCGCGATTCGTTCAGGCCGGCGGTCAAGCGACCGCGGGGCGGCAGCGCATCAAGATCGGGCAGATCGGCGTGGGCCACGCGCACGCTAACAAGCTGGGCGTCTTTCGGCAGTCGGCCGACTACGAGGTGATCGGCATCGTCGAGCCCGATGCCGAGCTGCGAAAACGGGCCGAGTCTCAAGCGGTCTATCGCGACATCCCCTGGATGACCCAGGAGCAATTGCTCAACGCGCCGGGGCTGCAAGCGGTGCTGGTCGAGACGCGCGTGCGCGACTTGCTCGACGCGGCCGAGGCGTGCATCGCGGCGGGCAAGCACATTCACCTCGACAAGCCGGCGGGCGAATCGCTCCCGCAATTCCGCCGCCTTCTCGGCGCCGCCGCGAAACAGAAGCTGGCCGTGCAGATGGGCTACATGTTTCGCTACAACCCGGCCGTGGCGCTGTTGCGGGATTTTCTGCAGCGCGGTTGGCTCGGCGAGCCGTTCGAAGTGCATGCCGTAATGAGCAAGGTCGTCGATCCCGCAGGTCGTCGAGGGTTCGCCGAATACCGCGGCGGCATCATGTTCGAGTTGGGCTGCCACGTGATCGACCTCGTGATCGGCGTGCTGGGCAAGCCGACCAGGATCACGGCGTTCCCGCAACATGCGGCGAAGATCGACGACGAGCTCATGGACAACATGCTGGCGGTGTTCGAGCACCGGCGCGCCTTGGCGACCGTCAAAGCGAGCGCGATGGAGGTGGATGGACTCGCGCGCCGCCACCTGGTTGTTTGCGGCGACGAAGGGACGTTCCATATCCAGCCGCTCGATAATCCGGCGGCGCGCATCGCCTTGTCGGCGGCCCGCGGCAAATACGCCAAGGGCTATCAAGACGTTTCTTTTCCGAAATACGTGCGGCACGTGGATGACGCCGCCGACTTGGCCCGCATCATCCGCGGTGAAAAGGCCGCCGATTACTCGTACGACCACGATCTGACGGTCCAGACTGCCGTCTTGCAAGCGAGCGGCCTGCGGCCGGAAGGCTAGTGCTTCGTAGCCGCAGCGTCCTGCTCCCGCCGGCGGCTGGAAGCCACCGCTACAAATTTCGGAGGCGGAGCAGTTATAGTTAACTTGTCTCCGCGTCCGTCGCGGCGGCAGTTTCGCGGTTCAATGATGTGGTTGCAGCAGCACGGAACGCTTATGGCCGGTACGGCGGCACGTTTTCTGGGAACCTTCGCGCTCGTCTTGTCGCTCGCGGCCGCGGCTGCCGGGTTGGAGCGCGTCACGCTGCGCCGCGGCGGAAAGGAATTGCAGATTGCCGGGCAATTGCTGGTCAAGGCGGAAGACGGCGGCTTGCTGATCAAGTCCCCCGATGGCCGCTTTTGGACCGTGCCCCCCGACGAGATCGTCTCGCACGCCTCCGATCAAGTGCCCTTCGAGCCATTCGCGCGCGACCAATGCGCCAAACGGCTGCTGGCCGAATTGCCCGCCGGCTTCGAGGTGCATCAAACCACGCACTACTTGATCTGCCACAACACGTCGCGGGCCTATGCCCAATGGTGCGGCAGTTTGTTCGAGCGGCTCTACGGGGCGTTCACGAATTACTGGACGCGGAAGGGCTTCGCGCTGCACGAGCCGGAGTTTCCGCTGGTGGCGCTGGTGTTCGCCGATCACGATTCCTACGTCAATCATGCCGCGCCCGAATTGGGAGACGGCGTCCAATCGATCATCGGCTATTACAGTTTTCAGACCAACCGCATGACGATGTACGACCTTTCCGGCATTCAGGCCCTGCGCCAGCCGGGCGATCGCCGCGGCTCGGCGCTGGAGATCAATCAGATGCTGGCGCGGCCCGAGGCCGAGCGCACCGTGGCCACGATCATTCACGAGGCCACGCACCAGATCGCCTTCAACTGCGGCCTGCAAACTCGCTACAGCGACGTGCCGCTGTGGGTCAGCGAGGGCATCGCCGTCTATTTCGAGACGCCCGACTTGTCGAGCGCCAAGGGTTGGCGCAATATCGGCGGCGTGAACACCGTGCGTTTGGCGGGGTTTCGCCAATATCTGCCGCGCCGGGCCGCCGGCTCGCTCGCCACGCTGATCGCCGACGATAAGCGGCTGCGCGACCCGCGGCAGGCCGCCGACGCCTATTCCGAGGCCTGGGCATTGAACTATTTCCTCATCCACCACCGCGCCAAGCAATACGAGGCGTACGTCAAAATGCTGTCGGCGAAGAGCCAGCTCATTTGGGACAAGCCGGAAGGCCGCCTCAAGGAGTTCCGAAAGCACTTCGGCGAGGATCTCGACCAGCTCGACGCCGAGTTTTTGCGGCAGATGAACAAAATGCGTTGAGGAGAAGCGCGCTCTTCAACAAGTCGCGGACGAACAACCACGAGTCGCCTTTTCACCACGAAGTTCGCCAATTCCACCATGTCGACGATTCGCCTGACGAAATGCTTCGCCCCGATCGGTTTGTTGCTCTGTCTGTTGCTTTGCGCCGCAACGGCCTTGGCCGAGGGACTTTCGCCGCATGAAGCCCTGAAGCAGTTCAAGGTCGCCGATGGTTTCGAGCTGCAGCTTTTCGCCAGCGAGCCGGAGATTCGGCAGCCTGTGGCGATGCAATTCGACCGCCGCGGGCGGCTGTGGGTCATTCAATATCTGCAATATCCCAATCCTGCCGGCTTGAAGGCGGTGTCGGTCGACAACTTCATGCGCACCGTCTGGGACCGCGTGCCCGAGCCGCCTCCCAAAGGCCCGCGCGGCGTCGATCGCATCACGATCCTGGAAGACGCCGACGGCGACGGCCGCGCGGATAGCGCGAAAGACTTTCTGCAAGGTTTGAACCTGACGACGGGCTTCGCGCTGGGCCACGGCGGCGCGTTCGTCTTGCAATCGCCGTATCTGTTGTTCTACGCCGATCGCGACGAAGACGACGTCCCCGACGGCGACCCCGAGGTGCTGCTTTCGGGCTTCGGCATGGAAGATTCGCACGCCATGGCCAATTCGCTGCAATGGGGGCCCGACGGGTGGCTCTACGGCGCCCAGGGGAGCACCGTCACGGCGCAAATCCGCGGGCTCACGTTTCAACAAGGCATTTGGCGCTACCATCCGCTCACCAAGAAATTCGAGCTGTTCGCCGAGGGAGGCGGCAACACCTGGGGCGTCGATTTCGATCGCCACGGCAATCTGATGGCGGGCACCAATTTCGGCGGCTCGGCCATGCTGCACCAGGTGCAGGGAGGCTACTACATCAAGAATTTCGGCAAGCACGGCGCTCTGCAAAACCCCTATGCCTTCGGCTTCTTCGGGCATCTCCCGTATCCCGGGTTCAAAGGGGGTCACGTCACCTGCGGCGGCATCGTCTATCGCGGCGGCTCGTTTCCCCAGCAGTTCAACGACCAATACATCGCGGCCAATCTTCTTTCCAATGCGATCTATTGGCACTATCTCGAGCCGGCCGGCTCGAGCTTCGCGAACCGCTTCGGAGGCGAGCTGCTCACGACCGGCGACCAGCGCTTTCGGCCGGTCGATTGCGCCGTCGGGCCCGACGGCTCGCTGTTCGTCGCCGATTGGTACGACCAACGCGCCAATCACGTCGATCCCAAAGACGATTGGGACAAAACGACCGGACGCATCTACAAGCTCAAGGCCGCGGGCACGCCGCCGGTCGCCGGCCTCGATCTGCGCCGCAGCACGACGGCCGAATTGATCGCGCTTTTGGACCACAAGAACGATTGGTTTTCGCACGCCGCTCGATTGATGCTGGCTGAACGGCGCGACCCGCAAGCCGTCGCGCCACTGCTGGCGCACGTGCGGGACGCCTCGCAACCGCAGCGATCTCTGGAAGCATTCTGGGCGCTCTATGTCAGCGGCGGGTTCAACGACGAATTGGCGCTGGAGTTCTTGTCGCACCGGCTCGCCGATGTGCGCGCCTGGACCGTGCGGCTCTTGGGAGACGAACGCTGCGCGACCGATCGCTTGTTAAGCGCGATGATCGAATTGGCGAAAAGCGATGAAAGCCCCGCGGTTCGCAATCAACTCGCTTGCACTGCCAAACGGTTGCCCGCGCGGCAATCGTTGCCGCTGGTGAGCAAATTGCTCAAGCGCACGGAAGATCGCAGCGACCCTCAGATTCCGCTGTTGCTTTGGTGGGCCATTGAAGACAAGGCCGCCAGCGATCACGACGCCGTGCTGAACCTGTTCGCGTCGTCCGACTTCTGGCAACTGCCCTTGGTCAAAGAGCAACTCGTCGAGCGGCTGGCGCGGCGCTATGCGGCGGTGGGCGGCGAGGACGATTTCAGCGCATGCGCCCGCCTGCTCGCCCTGGCGCCCGCCGCGGGCGATGCGTTGCTCGTGGTGCGCGGCATGGAGAAGGGACTGGCCGGCCGCAAGCTCGACAAATTCCCTGAATCGCTCGAACGACCGCTCGCCGACCTTCAGCGCCAGCGAGCGGCAAGCGGCGCGATCGATCGAGACTTGCTGCTCTTGACCATGCGGCTGGGAGGCGGCGAGGCGTTTCGCCGCGCTGGCGAGTTGATTTCCAATACCGGTGCGAGCGCTGCCGACCGAATGGCCGTGCTTGCAGTGCTGGGCGAGATTGGTCCTCCCGAGCTTGCCGCCAAAATCGTCGCGGTGCTCGATGAGCCGCGGCAACCGGCGTTGCACAAAGCCGCCATGGCCGCGCTGGCACGTTCGAGCGATCCAACGGTGGCCGATGCCATCTTGGCCCGCTATCCGCAGATGACCGCCGAGCTGCGAACGGCGGCCGAAGGGCTGCTTTGCAGTCGCAAGCCCTGGGCCGCGGCGCTGCTTGCGGAAGTCGATCAAGGCCGCATCCCGCCTGCCGAGCTGTCGCCCGACCAATTGCGGCAAATCGCGCTGCACAACGATCGCGAGCTCAATGCGCTCATCGAAAAGCACTGGGGCAAGGTCGAACAGTCGACCCCCGGCGAAAAACTGGCTCGCATCCACGGCATCAAAGTCAGCCTGAAGCTCGCGTCCGGCGATCCGCGCTCGGGACACGAGCTGTTCAAAAAGCACTGCGCGACGTGCCACTCGATGTTCGGCGAAGGGAACAAGGTGGGGCCCGACCTGACGGGCGCCGAGCGCAAGAACCTCGATTTTCTGCTCTCGAACATCGTCGACCCCAGCGCCGTGATCCGCAAGGAATACGTGTCGTTCACGGTCTCGCTTGCCGACGGCCGCATCCTCACGGGTCTGATCGCCGAAAGCACGCCCCAAACCGTCACGCTGCTCGACGCCAAGAACCAACGCCTCGTGATCCCGCAGAGCGACATCGACGAGATGGTCCGCTCGCCGCTTTCGCTCATGCCCGAAAAAATCCTCGACCAGCTCGACGCCCAGCAAGTTCGCGATTTGTTCAGCTATCTGGGAAGCGACGGCAAGCGGTGAACGCCTCGCGCGAGGTCAAGTCCTTCTGAAAAACAGTCTCGCGATCAACCAGACTTCACCAATGCTCTTCATCGCGGCGGCGGCTTTTTTTCCGCGAGCAGAAACGTGACCAGATCGAGCAGATCGCGGTCGCTGAGGCGTTTTTCCAGGCCCTCGGGCATGGTGCTGCGGCGACGGGTTTCGCGCTCTTCGATCTCGCGTTTGGGGATTTCGTGTCGTTTGCCCGTTTCATCGCCGAGCGTCAATGTGGTTTCATCTTCGGCCACTTTGACGCCCGCGACCGTGCGACCGTCGGCCAGCGCCACGCCGATCGTTTCATAGCTGGGGGCGATCGTGCGGCTGGGATCGAGGATCGATTCGATCAGATGGATGCGCGAGAAGCGGCTGCCGACGCCGCTGAGGTTGGGGCCGATGGCCCCCCCCTGATCGCCGAGCCGATGGCACTTGAGGCATTGCGATTTTTCGGCATTCAGAAAGACCGCCTGCCCGCGAGCGACGTCGCCGGTATTCTGGAGGACGTGCTGCGCGAGGCGTTCGTGCTCGGCGGAGGTGCTGAGGCGGCGAAAGCGGACGTGGAATTGCGCGCCCCCCGCCGCGGCGCCGACCTGCACCGCCACTTGGTTCGCGCCCTTGACTAGCTCCGCTTCGAAGCGGTTGGAATCGGCTTGAAACGCGGCGGCTTTCTCGCGGCGGAACACCAAGCGGCCGTTTACAAACACTGCCAGCGGCACATCGCTGGACGCCAGGAATTGCGCCTTGGTCGGTTCGGCCAGCGATGCCTCGGCGACGGCCAGCCAGACGGCAGCGGTCGATTGGTCGCCGGGGCACGTCAACTCGACCTTTGCATCGGAGCCCGAGGCGAGAAGCGATCGGGCATCGATGGGCATGGCGAACGGTTGGGCCGATGGTTCGAGCAGCTTTGCGGCCGCTTCGGCGTCGAGCGGTCCCGCCGCGCGCCATTGCAACAGCACGCCGCTTTGGCCTTGCACCTCGGCCACGGCCGATTGCAGGTCCCGCCGCCGCGGCGAATCGGCCGGTTCGCGGGCTTCCCAATTGGCCAGCGCACGGACCACCGCCGATATGATTTCGATCGAGCGATTGCTCGCTGCCGCTGGCGCCAAGGCGGCGGCGTGTTGCGGACCGCCGAATTCCGCGAGGTAGTCGATCGCGGCAAGCTGCGTCACGGGATTGTCGAGAGTCGCGACGGCAGCGCCGACGGCGCTCGGATCGCGCAACTGCCGCAGCGACGCGAGACAGGCAGCACGCATCGCGGGATCTTTGTCGGCGGCCAACAAGGTGAGCGCCGTACAACACTCTCTCGCATCGAGCGAACCCGCCGCGGCCGCAGCCGCAAACCGAACTTGGGAATCCGGGTCTTTGAGAAAACCCGGGATGCAACGCACCGCGTCGCTTACTCCTAGCTTGGCGCAAGCCGCCACCGCCGCGGCGCGGACGTCCGCCTCAGGCGATGCCAATTTGGCGAGCAGCAACGGTCGGCAGTCGATCTTGGGACGCTTGCTCAATTCGACGAGCAGTTCGGCCAATACCGGACCATCTTCCACGCGCTGGGCCAATTCCAGCAACTGCGGCTGCCGATGTTCCGTCAGTCCGGCAATGAATTGCGAGAGCGCTGCCCGCCGATTCTCGATGGTGTATTCGCGCTGGCCGATCACGCCGGCCAACAAGTCGCGCGTTGCATCCACCGGGGCTTTCGCCAGCGAGTCGAGAATGGCGCCGACGCGGACCGCGGCACGTTCGCTGGGCAACCACTTAGCCAGCGTAGCAATGCTTGTGGGGATTTGCTCGCGCTGCATCCGTCGCAGGATCGCCATTCGGACGTCGCGATCCGCATCGGCCAGCACGCCGTCAAGAACTCGCTCGATCGCCTCGGTGCGTTCCCAGGCGACCGTGTTGGCCGGCCGCGGCGGCGGCCGATAGCCCCAGTAGGTCCACGGCGCCGGCTGTTTGAAGACGCGAGTGAGCGCGTCGGCATATTGCTGACGGCGCTGTGGTTGTCGTTCTCGCTGCAGGCGGTCGATCAAACCGTCGACGATCGGCGCCTCGGCACGATCCGCCAGCGCACGCAGCGCAATCTCGCGGATGGGCCGTTCGTCGGGTTCGTCGAGCAGTTTGAGAACGGCCGGCCAGTTGTCCGAACGCCGCAAAGCCTGCATGGCGACGTGCGACATCGCGGCATCTGGGCTATGGAAATTCTCTCGCAACCAATGCGGCGCGGCGCGCCAGTGCAGCCGCCCCATGGCGATGACCGCTTCCAGCGCCACGCGCGGGTCTTGAATCTTCGCCAGCATCGCCAGCCGCGCAGCAATTTCGGCGTCGCCGCGACCGGCATCGAGTCGATGCTGAACAAGCACGGGGTCGCTCAGATCGGCAATGGCGCGCACGGCCTGCGCTCGCACGCTCGCATCCTCATCGGATTCGGCCAGAGCAAAGAGAGCCGGCAGCGCGTTTTGTCCACCAGCACGGGCCAAAATCCAGACGCAGTGGAGTCGTGCCACCGCGCCGATTTCCTTGCGGCGGAGGGCATGTTGCGCTGCCTTGACCCCATCGCCGCCCAGTTGCTGCAGCGCTTCCTGAGCAGCGACGCGAGCATGATAGCTCGGCGAATCGAGCTGCGAGATCAAGACGCCACGATCCCTCGTGCCGCCGCTTGCGGCGTCCTCCCTCCCCTCTCCCCTTGCGGGAGAGGGGCCGGGGGTGAGGGGTTGTCCCGCGAGCGACATTGAATAAGAAATCCGGTAAATCCGCCCTCGCCCGCGTTTCGGCCGCTGGCCGTCGCACCAATCGGAGACCAACAGCGATCCGTCGCGATCGACGATAATGTCGGTCGGTTTGAAACCGTAGGGATCGTCGGCGGCGCCGGCGGCGAACTCGATTTCCTTCATCGGCGCGAAACTGCCGCCGATTCGTTGGCGCTCATAGCGCACCACCGACTTGCCCCATTCGCAGCAGAACAGATTGCCGCGAAACTCGGGCGGAAAAGCGGTCTCGAGATAGCACGCGACGCCCGCCGACGAGCCGCGGCCCAGATCGGCCAGCGGCGGCATCGCCTCGGCCGGCCGCTCGTCGTAAAGATAGGGATAGCCGTGATCGGCGCCGTGGAGGCTCAGGCAGACGCGAACCATGTAGTCGCCGCCGTCGTTCTCGTTGTCGCGGACGAAGACGTTCGCCTCCTCATCGAGCGTTACGTCGTAGATGTTCCGCAGGCCGCTCGAAAAAACGTGCAAATCGCGGCCATCTGCTCGGCAGCGCAAGATCCCGCCAGCGTGCAGGACGAGCCGGTCTCCCTCGGGCCGCGCGACCTCCGTGCCATTGTCGCCCATCGCCAGGTAGAGCCAGCCGTCGTGTCCCGCCACAATGCCGTTGGCGCAGTGCAGCCGCGTCGTGTTCTTTTCCGGCGGCAATCCCAAGCCAACGAGCAGATCGCGACGCTCGTCGGCCTTCCCGTCGCCGTCCGTGTCCTTCAGTGCCGTGAGCAGCGGAGCGTGCATGGCATAGACGGTTCCGGCGTGATAGGCCAAGCCCTGGATCGAATTGAAACCGTCGGCGAAGAGCGTCGAGCGGTCGGCATAGCCATCGCCATCGGCGTCTTCCAGCAGCCGAATCTCATCGCGCCGCACGATCTCGACGCCCAAGCCGGTGAGATAGTCGTGCGCGACCAGCAGCGTGCCGGGCCGCGGTCCCAATGCGATCACCGAAGGATATTCCACAAGCGGATCGCAGGCGAAGAGCGTCGCCTTGAAGCCCGGCGGCACGACGAGCGGAGGAAATCGCGATTCCGTCTGCGGACCGGTCTTGAGCGGTTCGTCGCCCAAGGCAGGCGCCAAAGGCAGGACCAGAGCCAGCGATAGAAGTGCAGATGACAAGAGAATGCCGCAATTGTGGCTGATTCGCATCGCAAGCGTCCGTCATAATTCGAGACGACAACTGACTGTCGCGGCAACTCGACCGGGCAGCGAAGGAGTTGCATCTGGCGACGCACGACATGCTGTTCGTCGGCTTGCACGTCGTGCGGTTCGCCAGAAAAACTAAAGCGCCAGAAGAAATGATAGCAGGTCTCGAACGGCAGGCTGCCCTGAACGTCGGCGCCTTGAGGGCCCGCGGGCCTCATCGGAAGATTCGGCAACACACGGTACGCGGCGCCCCCTAAGCCGTTGCCGGGGCGAATTTCTGTCCGCAAGTCCGGCCTGTTCCAGATATACTGTTCGAGCGCACCGCCCGCTCGTTGTCGGCCGCGCCGGTGGCGCCGGCCTCGATCGTACCATTTCCCGCTGCGTGCCTCTTGGGGAGCAATCCAGTGCCCATCCAAGTCACCTGCCCGAACTGCTCCAGCGTCTTGAGCGCCCCGCGAAAGCTGATGGGGCGGATGGTCAAGTGTCCGGCGTGCAAGGCCCGCTGCCGGTTGCCGCAGTTGCCGCCCCCCGACGATGCCGTGGAGCTGACGTTGGCGGCACATAGCGTTTCCTCAGCAGGCCGAGGCTGGTTGACTTCGATCTTGATCGCGGTCCCCCTGACGGCGGCGATTTTGGCGATGGCGATCGGAGCGCTGCTGCTGTTCAAATCCGGACGTTTGCCGCTCGGGCCGTTCGCGCCCTTGAACGGCGATGGCGAGACGGCGGCCGAAGCCGCGCTCGCGCCGGCCGAGGCGACGACGTCTCCCCTTGATGCGCTTGCGGCCGAGGCGCTTCCTGGCGGCGCACCGCCTGGCATCGACCCCCTGGCGGCCAAGGCCCAATCGATCCTCAAGCAGCATTGCTATCGCTGCCACGGCCAAGATGGAACGGCCGAAGGGGGCTTCAACTTCGTGTTGCGGCGCGACAAGCTGGTCGAAGGGGGCAAATACATCGCCGCGGGCAAGGCGGCCGATTCCTTCCTGCTGCAACGGATTCTGGAAGGTGAAATGCCGCCCGACGCGGGGGCGGCCGGCAAGCCGTCGCCCGCGGAGATCGCCGCGCTCACCGAGTGGGTGAATGCCGGGGCGCGCGATTTCGCTCCGGCGCTGGAGCGTCCCTTCATCGACAATGCCCTCATGGTGCGGCTGATTCGCGAAGATCTGGAGAACAAAGTCCTCAGCCGCGATCGGCGTTACGCACGCTATTTCACGCTCACGCACCTGGCCAACGCGGGCTTTTCGGAAGAAGAGCTGCAGACGTACCGGCTGGCGCTGGTGAAGCTGCTCAACAGCCTGTCGTGGAATCGCACGCTGGCGAAATTGCAACCGATCGACGAAGCGCAGACGATCTTTCGACTCGATCTGCGCGACCTGGAGTGGGACGACAAGGTCTGGTCGCTGATCGTCAAGGCCAATCCGTACAGCGTGGTCTTCGACACGCCCGACAGCAAGGCTTGCCTCTCGATCACCGATTGCGAAGTGCCGCAGGTGCGCGGCGATTGGTTCGTGGCGGCGGCATCGCGGCCGCCGCTGTATCACGACGTGCTGCAGTTGCCCAAGACGGTCAAAGATTTGGAAAAGCTGCTCAAGGTCGACGTGGCGCAGAACATCGCCAAGGAACGCGTCGCACGGTGCGGCATGAACGCTTCGGGCGTATCGCAGCACAACCGCTTGGTGGAAAGGCACGATTCGCCTTACGGCGCGCTGTGGATCAGCTACGACTTCGCCGCCAGCACCGGCCGCAAGAACTTGAACCAGCACCCGCTGGGCCCCGGCGCCGGGGAGGACCGTTTCGACCACGACGGCGGCGAGATCATTTTCAACCTTCCCAACGGCCTGCAAGGCTACATGTTGTGCGACGCCAAGGGAAACCGGCTAGAAAAGGCGCCCACGACGATCGTCTCCGACCCCAAACGGCCCGATCGGGCGGTGGTCAATGGCGTTTCGTGCATGTCGTGCCATTTCGGCGGGATCATCGCCAAAGCCGACGAGATCCGCCGGCACGTCGAGACCAACCGCGCGAGTTTTCCCGAGGCCGACGACATTCTGGCTCTCTATCCCAAGAAAAAAGAGTTGGACAGGTTTTTCACCGACGACGCCGACCGGTTCACGAGCGCCGTCAAGCAGCTTGGCTTGGCGCAGCTCACTTCCACCGGCGAGCCAGTGGTCAATATGGCGCAGCGATTCGAGGCCGATCTCGACCTCAAGAGCGCCGCGGCGGAATTGGGGCTCAAGCCCGCCGAGTTCACCAGCAAGCTGGCCGCCGTGCCGCAATTGGCGCGGGTGCTGGGGGTGCTCAACGTCGCCGGCGGCATTGTGAAGCGCGAGGTGTTCATTCAGCAGTTCGCCGACGCCGTGACCAAATTCGGCCTGGGCACGCCCGTGAGGAACGAGGCGCCCGCCAGCGATGCCGTCGCCGCGGGGGGCGACAAGCCGGCCAAGCCCGCCGAAGCTGCCGGCGCGGCGCCGGCACAACGCCGCACCTTCACCCGAATCGACGGCAAGCAGATCGAGGCGGAGTTCATCGGCCTCAGCGACGGCTTGGTGCAGCTCAAGACCGCGGACGCCAAAGTCCATAGCGTGCCGTTGGCCGAGTTCGTCGCCGTCGACCAGACGTTCCTGCAATCGAAGGCGGCGACGCCGGCCGATTTGCCGGCGGGCGAGGAAGTCGCGGCGTCCGGAGTATCACCGCCAAGCGCGCCCGGCAAACGACCGCCGCCGGTCAGAGCGCCCTACAAGCCGCAACGACCGCTGCGCCTGTTCACGAACACGTACATCGAAAGGGGCTTCGTCGGCGAGCTCCTCTCGCTGAAGCACGGCGAAGTGCGCATCCGTCGGGGCAATGGCGTGGTGATTCTTTGGCCGCTGGAGCATCTGGCGCCGGCCGATCAAGAGTACATCGCCGCCGAAGTGGGGCCGGAGGCTTATGAACAGCACAAGCGGCTGATTCAATTGGACTGGCAGAATGCACCGGCCGACAAGGCGCCGCCCCCTGCGCAGGGTCCGCCGCAGTACGAGAACGTGCAAAGATACTGACGCACAAAAGTCCAAAATCCGAAGCTCGAAATCCGAAACAAATTCCAAATCCGAATGTTCTAAAGCCCGAAACGGGGAAGCCGCTGTCGGTCGACGTTGAAGTCCCCGTCTCCCGTTTGGAATTGCTGTCTTTTGAATTTCGGATTTGTTTCGGATTTGGTGCTTCGGATTTCGGGCCTCCGATTGCGGCGGCTCTCGTCATTCTTCGTACATCGAGTCCATTCCCAATCGCGTCTTCAATTCTTCGAACTGTTGATAGTAGCGGTCGCTCGAAGAGTGGACGTGCTCGGCCTCGGTGATGAACTTCATCCCGTCGTCGCAGCGCACGTTCCGGTCGCCGAGCACCTGCTCGAACTCGTGCAGTTCTTCGCCGTAGACGATCAGCAGCTTATGTTCGTCGAACTGCACCTCGCGCGGCGCATGCGGATTGAGGACCGCCACGCCGGTGCAGCCGTCGTTGAGCAGCAGGTCTTCGTAGTCGCAGAGAATGCTCTTGAGCACCGGCATGTCGATGTGCTCGCGGTACAAATCGACGTGCCCGCGATTGTCGCGGTTGTGGCTGGTTTCCAGCACCACGTCGACTTCCGCGCCCAGCGGGTCGAGCAGCTCCAGGAACAAATCGAAGAGCTGTTCGTGCGAGGCCGAGGCCATGATCACTGGCACCGAGACGCGGGCTTCCTCGTCGCGATAGGTGTCGTGACGGAAGCCCTGGCTGGGCACGACTTGCAGATCGTAGGAAGGCCGCACCGCGTCGGTCAGCAAGAAATCGCCGTACCGCACGACGCCGAGGTGGGCTTCCAGCTCTTCTTCGGTCAGGCGCTCGAAACTGCTGTTGTGCGCCGCCGGCGATCCGTCGCGGAACACATTGCGGAAAAAACGCTTCAGGAAGCCCATGAGTGCTGTCAACCTTTGCGGAACAAGTGACCACCCCAGCCGACCCATGCCATCGCGGCGCGCAACGCTCGCCCGCACAACAGTAGGTCACGACGAACGCGGCCCGACGCCCCCGCACGACAACCAAATAGCGACTTTCAAGTTCAGCGCGTCGCCGTTGGAATTTTCGCAAGCGCCGGCCGCCCGGCAACCGACAAAACCCGTCGCCCGGCGCCAGCGCCCGTCGCCCGGCGGACGGGAAGCGCGGAAAGCCGCCCGGCGTCGGCCTTCGCAAGTCTAGCACTGAAGTCATTGCACGGCGGACGAACGAGAGGATTTCGGGCCGCTGTCGGCGGGTCTTGCCGGCAGGCGACGCAAGCGACGGAAACTATTCCGCCGGCAAATCTTGCGCTAGCGGCGCCAGCCGACGAATAAGAGTCTTTTGACATCGCCGCACTTCCCGGAAGACGCTTGGCGTTCGGGGGCGAGACTGGTTCGCGACTGATCCTCGCGGCGGCATCGCGGTATACTTCCCGGACACTTGGGTACGTTCGGTCCAACTCCATCATTGAGAAGAATCCGATGCCTCCGCGCAACGCCGCCGCGTGCTTCGCCCGCTCTGCAAGCTCTTTCCGATCGCCGGGCGAGTGCGTTTTTACGTCAGCATTGCTTGCTGCGGCACTGCTTTGGTCCTCAGGATGCGCCCCGCAGGCGGCGCCGCCGACTGCCAGCGGAGCGTCCGAGACGGTTGCGGCGTCCGCCGGCGGCAGTTCCGCCGACGCGGCGCGCCGCATTCCGCTCGGCGAGACGTGGGACGCCTTGTTCGTCCAGGGAAATCGGATGGGTTACGTCCATACGGTGGTCAAGCAGATTGAGGAGGGGGGGCGGCAACTGCTGGATATCGACGTTGATACGGTGACCAGCGTGCAACGCTTCGGCGATCAAACGGCGCCCGGCATTCGTTTGAAGAGCGTGGAGACTCCCGACGGAGGTTTGGTGCGCTTCACGAGTCGATTCGATCAGGGACCGACGCCCGTTCTCACATCGGGCCGCGTCGAGGGCGACAAGCTGCTTTTGAAGGTCGAGAGCACCGGCAAGACGATTCCCAGCGCGATCGCGTGGTCATCGGAGTTCGGCGGCTTTTTCGCACCCGAGATTTCGCTGCTGCGAAAGCCGATGCAACCCGGCGAGACGCGCACTTTGCGGCATTTAGCGCCGATTTTCAATGAAGTCGTGGAGTGCAAGCTCATTGCCCGCCGGCTCGAAGCGACCAAACTGCTTGGCGAGGCGACCAAGGAGCTATTGCGGATCGATGCCGAGATAGCAATTGCCGGCAGCCCGCTGCGCTCGACGATGTGGTGCGATGCCGACGGCGCCACGCTCAAGACCCGCTTCGAGGCGATGGGACAAGAAACCATCCGCACGACCAAAGAAATCGCCCAGGCGTCGCCGACCGCAGGCTTCGACTTGGGAATCGCGACGAGCGTGCCCGCCGCAGGAAATGTCGAAGGAGCGCATGCGGCCAAGCAGATGCGATACCGCGTGCAGCTTGAGGCCGGCAAGGACCAGGTCGACGACGATCCCGAGAAGATCTTCGTCTCCGGTCCGACGCAAGCAGTGCATCGGCTCGGCAACGGCGCCGCCGAAATCACTGTGCGGTCGATTTCACCCGGGCCGCCGGCGGTCGGACCAAGCGCGACAGGGCAAACGACGAGCGATGCCGACAAGAATCCCAACAACTTCATCCAAAGCGACGATCCGCTGATCGTGCAAATGGCGGAAGATGCGGCGGGAAAAGAAACCGAGCCGTGGAAAATCGCACTGGCGCTGGAAAAATACGTCCGTGCGGCCATTCGCCAGGTGAATTTCTCGCAAACCTTCGCCACGGCCGCCGACGTCGCCAAGTCGCGCGAAGGCGATTGCACCGAGCACGCCGTGCTGTTGGCTGCGCTGGCCCGGGCCAAAGGCATTCCCGCCCGCGTGGCGATCGGGTTGGTCTACGTCGAGGGACAAAAAGTCTTCGGCTTCCACATGTGGGACGAAGTCTTTCTGAACGGCCAATGGGTCCCGATCGACGCCACCCTCGGCCGCGGCGGCATCGGCTGCGGCCACTTGAAGCTGAGCGACTCGAACCTGGCTGGAGGCGAGGGCTACGCCAGCTTCCTGCCGGTCGTGAGAGTGATGGGACGATTGAAGATCGAAGCGCTTTCGGACGAGTGACGAAGCCTTTGCGTCATCGGCTCATTCCAATTGCCGCTCGCTTCAGCCCGGATTTTCTATCGATTCGCCAGATCCTTCCAAGCCCAGAGGCAAGCGAGGAAGAAACTTCTTGCGTTCGACGCCGATTTCCGCGGCCCCGAAATTCGATGAGTAAATCCAGGGGGTGATGCGGGGATTTCCGCGTTTTTCGGCTATTCGCGGGCAGTTTTACTCATCGAATTTCGCCCCGTTTTTGGCCCGTCGCGACGGTCTTTGGTTCCCCGCCCTTCCGTGGCGGCGGTGGGTTTTCCGGCGAAAAGGCGAGGTTGGGGTTCTGGACCAGGTCCGCGTAAAACGCCATCCTGACGGCTTCCGAACGGAATAATTCGATGAGTTCCCGCAAGGAGGCGGCCCATGAACGACCTGGCTCACCGCAACTTCTTCCTTGAGCCCGCCGACGCTTGGCAGCGACGCTACGAAGCTCTGCGTTGTCATTTTGTGGAACAAAGACCGCTGACAGACGTGGCGCAGCGATTCGGCGTGACCTACGGCACGATCTGCAATTGGGTCAGCCAATTTCGTTCCCAGTGCGACGCCGGCCAGCGGCCCCCTTTTTTCTCCATGCTCTCCCAGGAAGACCGACAGGATCGCGACACGCCGCGAATTTAAAACCGGAGATTCAAGTCGCCGACGTCAATGCGTTGTCGTTGGAGCAAGGCCGTCGAATTCGCACGCGGCATGCCGGAGCGTTCTTGTTCTTGCCGCTGTTGGCTCAATTGCGGTTCGATCGGCTCGTCGAGCAGGCCGAGCATCCTGGAACGAGCATGGTTCCCGCGTCGTCGGCGCTGCTGAGTCTGCTGACGCTGAAACTGCTCGACAAGGAACGACTGAGCCGCATCGACGATTTCAACTGCGACGAAGCGCTCGGCTTGTTCGCCGGCCTGAACGTCCTGCCCAAGAAGAGCTTCGCCACCGATTACTCATATCGCACGACTCGGGACCAGCAACTGCAATTGCTGAAGGGCTGGGTCTCGAAGTCGTCTCCGCTGCTGTTTCCCAACGCCGATTCGTTCTCGCTCGACTTCCACGCGATCGGGCATCGCGGCGAAGAGACGGACCTGGAAAACCACTATCAGCCGCTGCGCGGAAAAGCGGGTCCGAGCGTCTTGACGTTCTTCGCCATGGAGCGAAAAAGCCGCGTGTTTTGCTACGCCAACGCCAATCTCACCCGCGAGCAGCAGGCGGGCGAAGTGCTGAAGTTCGTGGAATTCTGGGAGCAACTGATGGGCAAGAGGCCGCCATGGCTGCACTTCGACTCGAAGCTCACCACGTACTCGGAGTTATCGCGTCTGACCGAGCAAGGCGTTTGGTTCGTCACCATTCGTCGCCGCGGCGCCGGCATCTTGAAACGTTTGGCCGGATTGCCCCGCGATGCTTGGCAGAAAGCCGTGATCGACATTCCCAAACGGCGTCATCAACAGATTCGTTATGTGGACGAGCGCATTCGCCTGTCCGACTATCAAGGCGTCCGCCAGATTGCCGTGGATGGCTTGGGGCGCGAGAACGCGACGTTGTTTCTCAGCAACAACTTCGAGACCAGCCCGCGCGAACTGATCGCCGAATAGGCGCGGCGCAACGGCGTGGAAGACGCCCTGGGCAGCAGCGTCGACTTCTTTCATCTCGACTGCTTGTCGAGCGAGGTCCGGCTGAACGTGGATTTAGACACGGTGCTGACCGTGCTCGCCAACGGCTGTTATCGATGGTTGGCGAACCAACTTCATGGCTTCGCCAACGCGAAGCCCAAGCAGTTGTATCGCAAGTTCGTTGAAACATCGGGCGCCGTGGAGATCGAAAGCCGCCGCCGAATCGTGGTGTACTTCGACCGTCGCAGCCACAATCCGATCCTACGAGAAGCGCAGCTCGACCGCGCGAAACCAAGCATTCCATGGCTGAACGGCTGCCGACTCGAGTTCGTCTACACATGGCCCACAAGTGGGGATTTACTCATCGAGTTTCCGGGCCGCGGAAATCGGCGTTCGAAGGAGGCAACCGTTTGAAGTCGGCGGTCACGGCAGCGGCTTGCTCAATCAAAGTCAGGACTTCCGATCTGCGAAAACGCCCCGTCAAATCGTAATCGGCAACGTGCCGGTGTTCTTGCAACTCAACGAAGGTCGCCGCAACTTGCTGAACCGGTTGGGGGATGCTGAAACTCGTCGGCAAGCCCTTCGCCACTGATGCTTTGAGGGTTCCCCCGGCGAACGAAATGCACGCCTGCTTCATGGTTGCGTGAACGAATGCCCTGCCCAGCACGTATCGGAGAGGCGCCTGCGCATTTTGCGTTCCTATTTGCAAGCAACATGCCTCATGCACGAGAAAATGAAACAACGAGTAGCAGGCTGCTGAGACCGCTCGCCGCAAGTTGGCCTGCTTAGGTTTCTTCCGATCAAGCATGGCAAGAGCGAACGCTTGCGCGATCAGGTCGTCGTGCATTGTCTATTCCTCGACAGCGTCGTCGAGCTCGCTCTGCTTGACGAAACTGATATAGGCGAACTCTTCAATGCCACGGTCGCGCAGGGCTTGGCGAATTTTCGCTGCCAGCCGCGCAAGCGATTCGCCGGATAGGGATTCCACCTCGGCCGCCTCATCCAAAATCGCCCATACTCTCAGCGCTGGCTCACCGTCGTAGCTGCAGTAGTCGTCGACCCGCAGCTCAACGACCGGGGGATCCGCCGGCAAGGTGAAATGCTTTGGGGCTAATGTCTCACGGGCTTTCTCGGCAATTGCCATCATACGCTCCTTTCATGTTCTCACTTCGCTCACTCCGGCAATTGAAAATCGGCGATGAACAATTGGCTTGAATGGTCCTCCGTGCGGCCGCTGGTCCACAGGAGTTGCTTGCCATCGGGCGAAAAGACCGGCAACACGTCGGCGCTGGCGTGCGTCGTGACGCGCCAAGTGCGGCCGCGATAAAACTGGCCGTCGACTATGGCATATTTCATGAGCCAGAGGTCGTAGTTCGGCCGCGCCGCAGGGTTCTCGTTCAGTTTCGAGTGGTCCGCCCCCGTCCAGATAATGTACGGCTTCGTGGGGTGCCAGTAAGGCGCCCAGTTGACGCCGTTGTTGTCAGTCAGGGCCATTTCCCCTTTGCCGTCGATGCCCACGACATAAAGCTGCAACAGGTGCTCCTGCTTGCGATCGCTGCGAAACACCACGAACTTGCCGTCGGGCGAGATGAATGGCCCGCCGTCGTAGCCGGGCGCATTGGTGAGCTGCCGCACGTTGCCGCCATCGGCGTTCATGACATAGATGTCCGGGTCGCCGTCGCGGTCGCTGCAAAAGGCGATCTGCTTGCCATCGCGCGACCAAGCCCCTTCGGCATCGTAGCCCGGCGAATCGGTCAGCCGGCGCAGAATCGTGCCGCTCAGATCGGCCTCGAAAATATCCATGTGCGGATCGAAATCCCAGGCATAGCGCCGGCGAGCGCCGCTTTTGGCTTCTTCCGCCTGACGCTGGCGCTCTTGCTCCTCGGTCTTGTCGAGCTGCGGATCGAGATGACTCGAGGCGAAGAGAATGCGCTTGCCATCGGGCGAGAAATACGCGCAGGTCGTGCGGCCGCGTCCGGTGCTCACGCGCAGCGGCTCTCCGCCCGCCAGAGATTGCGTGTAGATCTGATAGAACGGATAATCGCGCGGCACGGCCTGATAGATGATTTGCTTGCCGTCGGGCGAAAAATAGCCTTCGCCTGCTTTGACGAAGCGCCGCGTGACTTGCCTGATGTTGCTGAGAAATCGCGGCTCGACGGCGGCTTCGTCGTCGGTCTCGGCCGCGTGCAATGGCAAGGCCGCCGCAGCCGCGATCAGCAGCAGGCTGGCCAAAATAAGGATGTTGCGATGCAAAGTCGGACCTCCCTCGTGGAAACGGAATAACATCGTCTCGAATGGGTTCAGGAGCATTATACTCGCACGAGTTGCAGGCCGTGCGGGCGCATCGAGTCGTTCATTAACGAGCCCGAGCCATGAAAATCTACACCAAGACAGGCGACGCCGGGGAGACCGGCCTGTATCGCGGCGGCCGGGTGCGGAAAGACCACTGGCGGATCGAAGCCTACGGCACGGTCGACGAGCTCAACGCCGTGCTGGGGATGGTTCGTGCGGAATCGCTGCCCGCGGAAGTCGACGCCCTCTTGGCGCGCGTGCAAAACGAGCTCTTCGACGTGGGCGCCGAACTTGCCACCTCGCAATCGCGACCCGAAGACGTTCCCTCGATCGACGCTCGCGCCGTCGCCGACCTGGAAGCGGCCATCGATCGGCACGAGTTGACGCTGACCCCGCTCAAGCAGTTCATCCTGCCCGGCGGGGCCTCCGCCGCGGCCGGCCTGCACCTGGCTCGCACCGTGTGCCGCCGGGCCGAACGGCGCGTGATCTCGCTGGCAGCCGCCGAGTCGGTGCGCGGCGATCTGATCGTCTATCTCAATCGCCTCAGCGATCTTCTGTTCGTGCTCGCCCGCGTCGTCAACGCCGCCGCGGACCAGGCCGACGTGCCCTGGGAAAAGCGAACGTGACGGCGGGCTCCTAGGAGAAAATGCCGGCGGCGAGTGCGTTGCGGGCGCTCGAACTCGAGCGACTGGACGCCCGCTGTCCGCCGGCCTAGGCGCCCGACGTGCGGCGCGCCGCTCGCATCGTTCCGCCCTGCGCTATGGCGGGAGCGGCGACAGCGTTTTCATTGTCGTTGATCCCTTCGCGCCGCGGTTGAGTCGCGACCGGAGTGAACCATCCGATTCGCTGCTCTCGGTCGCCGTCGGCTCAGGGTCGAACGAGGGTTCGACTATGGCTCTTGATGAAGGGCTTGGCTAGAACAAGGAGAGGGCGGAAAGTTCAGAATCAATCATCAGTCCAATGAGGCCGCAACAGGCATGAGCGACGCCAATCCCTATGCATCTCCAATAACCGATTCGGGCAATCCCTTCGCGTCGCCGCAAAGCGGGTCCGGCGGCTATCTCGCCGGGCCGCCCGGCGACGGATTGTGGCGAAAAGGGAAACTCTTGGTGATGGACAAATTCGCGCCCTTGCCCGACCGGTGCGTCAAGAGCAACCAGCCCGCCGGTGGCCGCACGCTGAAACGCAATCTGTCTTGGCACCACCCGTGGGTGTTCATTCTGTTGTTGATCAGCATTTGGGTCTATGTGATCGTGGCGCTGATCATCAGGAAGCAGGCCACGATTCATATTGGACTCAGCGAGGCGTGGTTCGGAAAACGGCGCAAGGCGATGCTCGTCGGTTGGACGTTGGCGCTGCTGGGAATTGCCGCCGTGATCGCCTCGTTCCCTATGATGGAGAGGGTTTCGGCGGCGCCGCTCCTTCTCATCGGCGGCATCGTTGCCTTCTTGGGAGCCGCAATTTACGGCTTGGTTGCGGCCCGCATGGTCGTCGCCGCGCGCATCAACGAACGCTACGTCTGGCTCAAGGGCGTGCATCCCGACTTTCTCGCAACGCTGCCAGACTGGCCGAACAACCCCTGAGCGCGGCCAGTGGACAACGAGCATCCCGATGCGTCGCCGCGCAGCGAGTCGGGCGACAATTCGGCATCAAGCGGAAAGGCTGTGATTTTTTGGATTGTGCGGTACGGCCAAAGCGAAGCGCTGGCCGGGGCGGATCGCCGGAAATCCCGGCGCAGCCATTTGCGCCGTTGCCGCTGCGCCACGCCCTTCGGCCTTGGCAGCCTCAGAGCGTGCCACACAAAAAATCACAGCCTCAGAGAGCGCGATCCCTGTCATCGAACGATTGCTATGCTCTGGAATCTTCAACAAGCAGCGGCGGCATTGCTTGAAAACCGACGCCTCGTTCGCACCAGGCGGCGATCGCCAGCAGGCGTGCCTCGTCGTTCGGCCTGCCGATTAGTTGCAACGAAACGGGCAGGCCGTCGCTCGTCAGCCCGCAGGGCAGCGAGACCAAAGGCAGACCGCTGCAGCTCCAGGGGGAATTGAAGGCGGGATTGCCCGTCGTCGAAACGTCGGGGGCGGCATCCGTCGTCGCCGGCAAGAGCAGGGCGTCGAACGGCTCCATCGCCGCGAGCGCTTCCCCGCGAAATTTCGATTGCTCCTGCAAGGCGACTGCATAATCGAGGCTGGAGCAAGCGATGCCTTCATCGATCAACGACGCCACCTTCGGCCCATAATCCGCTCGCCGCACCGCGAAATGCGGCCGATGATACGCCGCCGCCTCGACGGCCATGATGCGGCGATGCTGCTTGACGACGTGCGGCAAATCGCTTGGCAACGCAACCTTCTCGACCTCTGCGCCGCTCGCTCGCACACGTTCGAGCGCCGCGGCGACAACCTGCCGGACCGGCGGCTCCGCAGTTTCCCAAAAGAACCCCTGCAGCCAACCGAAACGCGGCGGACTGCCGCCATCGACGGCCGCAACGGCCTGCGCGGCGTTCAAATCGACGGCCTCGTCGCCCGCGATGCAATCCAGCAGGATCGCCAGGTCAGCCGCCGTGCGCGCGAATGGGCCGGGATGATCGAGATGCCAAGCCAGCGGTATGATGCCCGCCAAGCTCACGCAGCCGTACGTCGGCTTGCAGCCTGCGACTCCGCAGTAGCTCGCGGGCCGCGTGATCGATCCGCCGGTCTGGGAGCCCAGCGCCCCCAGGCACATTCCCATCGCCACCGCGGCGGCGGAACCGCTGCTCGAACCGCCCGGCGTGCGATCGAGATTCCACGGATTTCGCGTCGGCGGCGGATCGAAGCTGGCGAACTCGGTCGTGACCGTCTTGCCGAGGAAGATCGCGCCGGCTTTGCGCAAGCGGGCCACGACGTCGGCATCCTTTTCGGCGACGTGCCCTGCGCGAATCTTCGAGCCGGCCAGCGTGGGCCAGCCGGCCACGTCGATGATGTCTTTGATTCCCAGCGGAATGCCGTGCAGCGGTTCGAATTTCCCGCCGCGTCGCCTCGCGCGATCGCATTCCTCGGCCGCAGCGCGCGCCCCTTCCGCATCGACCAGCACCCAGGCCCGCACGCGGCCTTCATAGCGAGCGATCCGGTCGAGACACTGCTCGACGAGATCGCGCGCCGTCAATTCGCCGGAGCGAAGCGATTCTTGTGCGGCGGAAATGGTCAGTTCAGGCATGTTCTCTCGTTAGGTCGCCTCTGCCGGAGGCGACCTTGTGCGGGTATTTTCCGTCCTCCCAAGGTCGCATCCGGCAGATGCGACCTACTTGGCGCTGCGTTGCCCCACGGGCGCTCCTGGCACGACGGTGCGCAGCAGATAAACGCTGGTGCTAGCGGTGAAATACAGGTCCCGATTGTCTGCGCCGCCGAAGGCCAGATTCGTGGAAAACTCGGGCATCGGCTGGTGCAACAACAACTTGCCTTGCGGGCTAATGACGAACAACCCCGTCGTGGCGCCTTGGCCCGCGGTGCCATAGATATTGCCTTGCACGTCGAGCCGCATGCCGTCGATGCCGCGGTCGGGCGAAAAATCGTAGGCGATTCCGTCGGCCTTGAGCGAGCCGTCCTCTTGCACCGCATATCGGTGCAGTTTTTGCTTGCCGCGATCGGAAACATAGAGCGTCTTGCCATCGGGCGTGATGACGATGCCGTTGGGCTTCTCCAAATTGTCGATCACGCGCACGACCTTTGACGGCGCATCGATGCGATAGACCGCGCTGCCGAGGGTCGTTTCATCGCCCGCAGTCATTGGGTTGATATCGGTGAAATAGATTCGACCGCGCGGATCGATGCACAGATCGTTGGGGGCGCTGAAGCGTTTGCCCTCGAATCGCTCGCAGAGCACGGTTTCGTCGCCGTTTTTCTCCAGGCGAACTACTCGTCTCAGACCTCCCGCGCTCCCGGATTGGCACATCACCAGGCGGCCTTCGCCGTCGAACGTCATGCCATTGACGCGGCCGCAGGGCTGGCGAAAGACGCTCACCGAACCATCGGGCGCGCGCTTCATGATGCGATCGTTGGGCCCGTCGGAAAAAAACAGGTTCCCCTGAGCATCGACCGCCGGCCCTTCGGTGAATTTGCAGTCGCCGGCGATCTTCTTGATCCCGGCGCCGGGCTCGAGAACATCGTCGGCGCGGACCGGCGCAGCCACGGCGGACGACAAGAAGATGACCGAAGCGAGGAACAGCGTGGTGCGGCGCATGATTGGCTTGCGTCTCATGGCGGTATTGGACCGGGGGCCGTAGGATGGAAAACCGTCCTGCGTGACGCCATTAAACTTGCGAGCCAGGTGCATGTCCAGCGATCTGGGTTTTCGACGCGAATTGGTGCATGAAAGCGTCTTTCGAGCGCGCGGCGCGGTTGTCGTCGGCAATGTTTCCATCGGCGAACAGTCGAGCGTCTGGTTCAATGCGGTGCTGCGCGGCGACACGGACGCGATTCGCATCGGCCGCCGCAGCAACGTGCAAGACGGTTGCGTGCTGCACGCCGACCCTGGCTTCCCCTGCACGATCGGCGACGGCGTGACCGTCGGCCATCTGGCGATCGTTCACGGCGCGACGATCGAGGACAATGTCACCGTGGGCATGCACAGCGTGGTGATGAATGGCGCTCGCATCGGCGCCGACAGCATCGTGGCCGCCGGAGCGGTCGTGCTCGAAGGCACGATCGTTCCCGCCGGTTCATTGGTCGCCGGCGTGCCCGCCAAAATCAAGCGACCGCTCTCGCCCGAGGAAATCGAACGCAACCGTCGCGGCGCGGCGCACTACGTGGAACAGGCCCGCAAGTTCCAGGGCGCCTGACGCACTGCAGCTCGGCGTGTTGGAGCACGGTGGAATCGCGATGCCGCCGTTGCGGATCGGGCAGGCCCATGTTGGCCCGCCTCACTTGACTGCTCCCTCGCCAACGGTGTCGATGGGGCCGGGATAGCCCGGGCCGCCGGCGGCGACGTAGCCGTAGCTGGCGCCTGATCGGTCGGGGCTCATCCAGAACGAATACAGGCGACCGTTCTTCAAATGAAAGCGCAGACGCACCGGCTTGCCGGCCACGGCGCTCAAGTCAGGAGCGTCGCGCCAAACGACGGTCGCCAGGGTTTTGTCCCCCGTGACGACTTGGCAATTCTCCTTCGTGAAGGGTGCGATCGGTTTGCCCGCTTCGTCGAGCACCTCGGCACGCAGCTCTCCCTTGGGCGCGTCGAGATTCACGAACAGGTGCTTGCCTTTGAACGTGACGGGCCGAGTGGTCAGCCGCCCTTCCTTATTGCCGCCGATATCCATCGAGGCGAAGCCGTCGCGACGCATGATCGCCAGGCCGGTGCTGCCGCCCGCGTCGGCGTCGTCGCAGGGGAACGATTTGCCGGCGCGGCCGCCAACGTGGAAATAGAGCTTGTCGCCCACGACCAGCGGGCCCGCGGCCTGGTCTTGCACGTTGCCCCAATTCCAGTCGCCCATCTTGTCGGACACGGGCAAGAACGAACGGCGATCCGGACGCGAAAAGTTGTAGCCGTCGCGCGAGAAGCCCAGGCAGACTTCCTTGATCTTCGGCCGTCCCAATTCGTGCAGCTTTTTGCCCGCGGGGGGCAACTCGGGCTGGTCCGTCTCGCGGGTGTCGCCGCGCCAAATGGTGAAGTAACCGACCATCAGGCTTTCATAGGCGCGGGCGTTGAAATTGTAGAGCTGAGGGACCATCTGCAGCTCTTCGCGCGGAAAATCGGCCGAATCGGCCCCGAGCCAAAACCAGGGGACGGTCCCGTCGTACTTGTTATCGAGACCGGCCCAGATCGGGCTGTTTTCGAGGTCGGCACGCTCGAAGTAGCGGCGGCTGCGCGGCTTGCCCCAGCCGTGCCGCAGGCTGTAGACCCACACCTTGCGGAAGGGGTTGTAGAACGCCGTGGTGGCGTCTCCCACCGAGCCGCTCTTGATCGGCTCTTTGGTCCAGTGGATGCCGTCGGGAGAGAAATGCACGCCGAGGCCCCATGAGCCTTGGACAACGGCATTGCCCGACTTCGAGGAAAATATCTTGAAGCGTTTGGCGGGATCCTGCTCGTCGTGGTCGAGCCAGACCGTCGACGCGCTGAAATTCGCGACGATGTTCGTGCCCGGCCGGACGTCGAGATTCGGCCGGTCCCAATAGATGCCGTCCTTCGACGTGGCGTACGCCATGTACTTGTTGTAGCCTGCCGAGTACCACATCTTGAAAAGCTGGTCTTTGGCATCCCAGACCACGCTGACGGGCAGCGTCATGGGACCGCGCCCTTCCAATTCCCACGGCTTTTCCGGCTTCAAGACCGGATTCGCCTCGTAGTACTGCGGCAGGTGATAGAGCCGGCTGAGCGTCGTGTCGGCGATCAGAAAATCATCGACGAAGAGCTGCCGGCCAACGTCGATCGGAATCACGGCGGGCGGATTGACAAGATACGGCGGCGTGACCGGATCCTTCGGAATCCCCTGCGGACGCGGATTGGGGAATTCCAGCGTCACGTCGTTGTAAAGCGTCACCTTGCCCTCGGCGGGCGAGGCGGCCTGCGCGGCGGACGGCGCCAAGTTCGCAACCGAGGCGGCCAAAGCGATGAGAGCGATCACGACGACAGGCCGGCACGACATTTTCAGCTCCTTCGGGACACACACGAATGCGAAAGAGGAGTTTCGCCTCCCGATGGCGCGATGTCCAGCCGCGGACAGGATAACCCCGAATGACGAAGTCGGAATGACGAAAGAAGCACGAATGTCGAATGTCCGAATGAGCAACCAGCCGCCGGCGCATTCACAGCTTGACCGAAGCCCTCCGCAACGCCATCGACCTCAGCTTTGTCCCTCTGTGCCTTTGTCCCTCTGTGCCTTGCCCATCACTCATCCTCGTCGCCGGCCAGCTTGATCGGCGGCAAATCCGCCGGCGGCGATCTGGAGGGCGCGACGTAGGGGTTGCCCGCCGCAGCGTCGGCGTTCTGCGCGTCGCCGGCTCGCGACGATATTTCGCGCGACGAGGTTTCCCGCGACGGTCCGCCGCGCCGGCCCAGCTTGCGAACGGCCGCGATTTCGTTGGCGGCGAGCTCCGCCATCGCGTGCGTCGGCAGTTGCACCCATAGCTTGCCATCGTCGCTGGCAAGTTCGATCGCGGGCGGCCGGCCGACATGATCCGAACACGTCCAAACGGTCAATTCCACCGCTTCCTTCCAGCTCTTGAGCAGCAGCACGCCGACGCCAGCGGCGGTGACGAACAAGCCGAGCCTCGCTCCCCAGGCGGGAACGAACCACCCGATCGACAAGGCGACGGCCCAACCGGCGGCGGCCGCCGCTGCAATTGCCAGCGCGTGCTCGAAGGCTCGCACCGAACGAGTCGCCGCGAGCGGTTTCAAACCGTTCGATTTGCCGCAGTGCCAGCACTGCCGCGGGGCGACGATCCTCCACACGAGTCCCGCTCGATAGTCCTGGAAAGGATAGGCCGCCAGCCGTTCCCGTTCCGCACGGTTGCGAAAAAACGGGGCCCAGGCTTTGAAGTTGATCCACGTTTGCCGCAGGGCCGGGCGCGAGCGCGCGGCAAGGCGCCGAGCGATGGTGCGGCTATCGTCGGCAACGGCGGCGGCGGTGGGCGAAGTCATGCTTTCATCCTAATTCACGCGGCCGCTTGCGGTCCAGAATGCGCGAGAAATCCGCTCTAGCGACCGCCGGATGCCTGTGATAACGTCCCGCCCAATCTTCCTTTGCCTTTCATTTCAACAGTGCGGTTCGGCCGTGCGAAGCTGCGCGCAGCGTCGCCGCACGATGACCGAGACTGAAGGAGTCGGCATGCGACGGGGAACCTGCTTGCGTTGCGCGGCGTGGGGATTGGTCGCCTGGACGGCGCTGTCGGGGGCGGCGTCGGCGGCGCCTCCCTGGCAGAAGCTCGCCTTGTTCAAACGCATCGATGCCGATCCTGAGAAGAGCTATCCTCTGACCGAGGAGCAAGGGCCGTGGCTGATCTTGGTCACCACCTTCATCGGCGAAGGAGCGGAAGAGCGCGCCGCGCGGCTCTGCTACGAGCTGCGCAAGGACTACAAGCTCCAGGCCTATACGCACCGAGTGCATTTCGACTTCGCCAAAGACGATTCGCAAGGCCGTGCCATGGCGGCGCGGCGGGTGAAGTACCGCAGCATGCAATCCGAGGAAGTGGCGGTGCTCGTGGGCGATTTCCAGTCGGTGGATGACGACAAGGCGCAAAGAACGCTGAAGATCGTCAAGAATCAATGCGAGCCGGCGTGTTTGAAGACTCAGGAAGAAACGCCGGAGCAAAAGAACCTGGTCACGCGATTCCGCGGCGTGTGGCGCACCGTCGGCACGCAAGGCGCCGCGCGAGGGGAATACTCCGAGCGCATGGACCGGAAGAAGACCGGACTGCTTTCCGCGGCGCACTTGACCGCCAACCCGCTGCTGCCCGACGAATACTACGCGCCCAAGGGCATGGACAAATTCGTGGTCGAAATGAACAAGCCGGTCGAACACAGCCTGCTGAAATGCCGCGCCAAATACACGGTGAAAGTGGCCACGTTCTCGGGGCGCGTGATCATCGACCAGAAAAAGATTCAACAGGTCGGCGAGGGCAAGGAAGTGACGAGCAAGCTCGCCGAGGCGGCCGATAAGGCGCACCGGTTGACCGAGGCGCTGCGCGCTCAAGGCTACGAAGCCTATGAGTTCCACGATCGCGGTCAAAGCATCGTGACGGTCGGCAGCTTCGATACGTGCGGCTCGCCCCGTGCCGACGAAAAGATCGAAATCAACCCGGCCATCCACACGGTGATGACCACCTTCGGCGCCGACAAGACCGTCGTACCGGGCCAGCCCCCGCGCGTCGGCATGCCGAAGGTGATCGCCGGCATCCCGCTCGACGTGCAGCCCATGATCGTCGAGGTTCCGCGGCGGTCGATCGGCAGCGAATACGCGGCGGAAGCCGGCGCCTGGAAGCGGCGATAGCCGAAGCGCAGGCATTCAGGCGGGCTGAATGTCACTTTCCAATCGCCGCAGCGCTTTCCGCCCGATGGATTTGCAAATGGCGGCGTCTCGAAGCTAAAATCGAGTCTTGCCATTTTCCACCCGCATCGCGCCGTCGCGCCGGCCGCCCGGGCTCGTTCCTTGGTCTCGCGAGGAAACTGCCGTGCCCAGCCTCATGACTCAACCCAACGGCGAAGTCACCGTGGTGAGCTTCACCGACTCGAAGATTCTCGACGAGTACAAGATCAACCAGCTCAACGACGAATTGCAAAAGGTGGCGGAAAAAAATGCCGGCGGCAAGCTGCTGCTGAACTTCGGCGACGTGCATTTCATGTCGTCGGCCGTGCTGGGCAAACTGGTGATGATCAACAAGAAATGCAAGGCCGATAAGACCGATCTGCGGTTGTGCAACATCTCGGCCGAGATCATGAAGGTCTTCCAGATCACCAAGCTCAACAAGGTGTTCGACATCTACGATTCGGAAGAAAAGGCCCTCTCGGCCTTCAATAAACGCGGCTGGTTCGGCTAGCAGCGGGAGCATCCTGCTCGCGTTGAACGGCGGCTGGAAAGCCGCCGTTATTCGCTGCGTTCGCACAACGAGGCGGATCTGCTCGCTTGCTCCAATCGCAGTACGGGCCGCCCCGAATAATCTCGGGCGACAAAGGCCGACGCTCGCTCGGCATCTTCTCTGCGAAACGGTTTCGCGTCGTCATTCCAGCAATCGCCGTCCTCGAAGCCAACGAGCCACGCACGGCCTTCTGCCGCCGCTTGCCGGAACGCAGGCGACGACTGGCAATCGGCCGGCGTCGCGACCTGCAGAGAGCGCTGACCGAGCGCCAAATAAGTCAGGGGCTGGCAGTTCCAATAATCGTCGACGGCCAGCCAAGTCGTTTGCCGCGGATCTCGCCGGGCCAGCAGTTCGCGAAACGCCGCCAGCTTGGGCTCGACGTCGCCGGTGCGGAACGTCGCGTGCGACTCGCCGCCGGTGCGACGAATGAAGCCGAAATACTCCTGGCAAAAAACCAGGGCGAGCAACCAGGCGACGGCCAGCGCCGAGAGGTTTGCGACCAGGCGCATGGCGCCGACTCGCCGCAACCAATCGCTCAGCCCCAAACAACACAGAATTGTTCCCGGCGCGATGAGCACCAATCCGTAACGCTCGTAGTGCGGCGCGATGGCCTGCGGTCCAGCGACGAGAAAGAACCCCAGGAGCGACAATCCCCAACCCCACAGCAGGCAGCTCAGCACCGCCTGACCGCCTGCGTCGTTCGGGCCGTAATTTTGAGCATGTCGCGATCGCAGGATGCCGATCACCGCCAGCAGCACTAGGCACCAGGCCAATCCATCGAGCGGATCGAAGTCCAGTCCGTCTGCCGGCGGTCGCGACCCGGCGATGTAGCGAAAGATCGTCACGCCGTTGAACAATCGGAGATAGTTCGCAGCGAACGCCGCGTATTGATCGACCGCCAGCAACCTCGCACCGACGACGAACGCCCAATGCCGTGCGAGGAACAGCAGGCACACGGCGCCGGTTGCCGCGCCGACAGTCGCAGCGCGGAATGATCTGCCGCGCCTCGCCGTTCGCCAAGCTGCGACCAATTGCGGACCGCGCAACCAAAGGAAGGCGGCGACCCACATGGGCGCAAGGAAGATATTCGTGGGATGCACCAAGATCGCAGAGCCCAGCGCTGCCGCCGACCAGCACAGCCATCGCGGGCCGCGCTGCGGTTCTTTCACCGCCAACAGCGCCAGGTAGCAGACCGGCAGCGTGAACAGGAGCGTCTGGCTCGCGTCCCAGCCGAAGCGGCTGTAGGCGATATTGATCGGCAGCACCGCCAGCGCCAGCGTCGTGACCGTCGCCGTCGGATGCCCGAAGACGCGCCGGCAGAGCGCAAAGTTCACCGGCAAGGCCAGCAAGCCGCTCGCCATCGCGGGCAGTCGCAGCAGCAGAAACGAAGGCGCCCAGACGAGATGCAGGCCGCACAGCGGCAGCAGATAGAACGGATTGAGCGGATTGCCGGTCGGCGTGCGCCAAGAAAACGCCTCGCCGCGGACCAGGCGCATCACCTGCACGCCGTACCACGCCTCGTCGCCGTTGATTCCTGGCAGATGGTCGAGCTGCCAAACTCGCAGAAAGGCCGAGAGCAAGAACAACGCCGCCAGATTTCCCGCCAGCGACAGCGTCTCCCACCGCGGGCGCGAGGCGTCGCGCAACGTCCGTTGTTCAAACGGCAATGGCAGATACGCGCGGAGCACGGCCGACCTCGAGAAGTGAACTCCCCTGGCAAGTGTGGCTTACGATCGCCGTCCTCCGCGCGGCCCTCCCGGCGCTCGAGCGACCGCCGCAATCCGAAGGCGCCGATTGCATGGCGTGCAACGGTTGTTTCCGCGCGCTCGGCGAAGTCCTCCAGGTTTTGGCCAGCGTCCTCCAAATTCCCCAGATGAGCGAGAAAGCTCGCGGCAAGGCATGATGCCGCCATGCGCTATCGGTCGCGCCCTCGTCAACGAAAGGCGTGCGGCCTCATTCTCCTCGTCAGAAACTTACGGCTGGACATTTGGGCAGCTCAAGGTCAACGTGCAATAGTGCCGAACCTGCACGAAGGACTTTCCGTCGCGCTCGCCGGTGCGATCTTCCGTCCAGCGGGCACGAATGGCGGACTTTCTGCCGCGGCGCGAGTTCAATGCGTGCGTCGGCAAGTACGGCGGCAACCATCCACCGCGAGGCTTCTCTTGTCGCGACCAGTTCTTGTGTTTGAGTTTTGCGCAGCTCACGTTTCGAGGGAGCTTGCGAGACATCGAAACCTGCCTCCGCGCCCTCGAGCCCAAGCTGCATCACGCGGGCTTTCGCGGAAACATTTCTCGCAGCACGTTGGCCGACGCCAATCGGACTCACGATTGGAGAATCTACGCCGATTTTGCGCAAGCCTTGATTCGTCGAGCCAGGCGGTTGTACGCCGCGGAACCGCTGGCAGTCGATCTCAAGCAAGCGGTCTACGCCCTCGATTCGACGACCATCGATTTGTGTTTGAGTTTGCTTCCGTGGGCGAAGTCTCGTCGCCGCAAGGGCGCCATGAAGCTGCACACGTTGATCGACTTGCGGGGCAGCATTCCCTGCTTCATTCACGTTTCCCACTCTGACCTCGGGCTGCATTCCTTGACCCCTGCCGGGGTCGCATCAATTCGCCAACGAGACTGCAAACCTGCTGAAAAACGCCCAGTCACTTTGCCGACATTGCAACGCACTGCCGGTGCTTTGGATTTCATTTCACCTCGCCATGGAATCATTTCACCCCCGATCGCCGGAATCCGTGAAATGAAACGAATCGATGCAACTACCCCGGTTCGCGATTTGCGTCGCCGCGGCACGAGGACGAAGAGGGCGGTTGAAACGCCCTCAGGCCATTACCAGCCGAACGGCGTCGGCGCGGGTATCGGCGAGATCGAAGAACTTGTCGAGCCGCGTGGTGGAGATCACATTGCGCACGAACGTGCTGGGAGCGGCGAAGACCACGCGGCTGCCGTTGGTGTTGGCATCGGAGACCAGCCGCACCAACGACGCGATCCCCTCGGAATTGATGCGCGGCGAACCCGAGAGATCGATCACCAGCCGCGTTCCGCGCCGACCCACCAAGGGGTGCAGTTGCGCCCGAAAATCGTCTCCGGTCGAATCGTCGATCGGCCCCGCCGTGGCGGCCATGACGTGACCCTCGGCGTGCCAAACTTCGAGTTGCATGAAATACCTCCCGGAGAGCGGGAAGGAGGGAGCGTCAGCAGGGGCGGAATCAGCGAATCTTAGCAGACTCGCCGGCAACAGTCACGGCCCGGAGGCAGGCGATCCCTGCCCCTTGGAACCGGTTCGCTCCTCGCCCGGTTCCTCCGCCTTCTCGAGCGACCGCTTGCCTCCCAGCCGAGCGCGGGCGCGTTCGACCAAAGGGGCCAGTTCCGGCTTGTCGACGTAGGCCGCAACCACGCGGTTCCAAATCTTGCGAGCGCCCAGGGCATCGTCGGATTTATAGAGCGCGTCGGCTTCTTCCAACTGGGCTTCGACGGCCGCGAAACGATCTTCGGCGGTCAGTTTCAGCTTTTCCAGCCGCAGGATTTCTCGCTCCGCCAATTTGACGAACGGACGATCGGCTTCGGAATCCTTGAGCTGTTCGGCCAGGTTGCGATACCGCTCGAGCGCCGTCAGACGATCGCCGAAATCCTCGAACCGTTTCGCCTCGACGAAGCGACGCTCTCCTTCGCTCTTGCCCTCGCGTCCAAATCGCAGGTTCATTTGCAGCCGCGTTTCAGCCTTGTCGATCTCGATGCGATCCAGATAGTCCTGCACCTGCGCGAAATGCTCGCCGTTGGGAAATCGCTTGACGAGCGGATCGAGATACCAACGCTTCGCGTCCTGCCATTGGGAACGATCGTCGCTGGCCATGAGCTGTTCAGCCTTGGCGAACAGCTCCCCCTCGCTGGCTGGCCAGAAGGCCCAACCGACGGGCAAGAGCAACAAGGCCACGCAGATCGCGAGGAACCAGGGCCGTTCGTAGATCGGCGACGCCGTTTCTTTGCGCGCCGACTTGCGTCGGAGCAGTCGTTTGACGTCGGTGTTTTTCTGCGGAATTTGCAGGGCGCTGGCGCGCCCGGAGACGGCGTGCTGGGCCAGGCCCGTGCGAGCTTCGACTTTTTCGCGAGTTTCCCGCAATGCCACCGCCACGGCAGAGGCGAAATGCGGCCGCCGGGAGGGGTGCTTCTCCAAAAGCTGTGCGACCAACGATTCGAGCCACACCGGGCAATCCATCTCGAGGGTCGTGACGCGCGGGGCGACCTCTTTGATGTGGCAGTTGATCATCTCGACGTGCGTGGCGGCGGGAAACGGCAGGCGGCCCGTGAGCATTTGAAACAGCACGCAGCCCAGCGAATAGAGATCGCTTTGCTGGCTGGGGGCGGGCTTGCCGACGATCAGTTCCGGGGGAGTGCAGGCCAATTGATCGAGCGGACGGTCGGCGACGACATCGCGCGGGACCTCGTTCAGCCGGTTCCCCAGAAAGCCGGCGATTTTGATCGTCCCGTCCTCGGTGAGCAGGAGCTTGGCGGAATTGAGCCGCAGGTGCAACGTGCCGCGCTGATGCGCATATTCCAAGGCATTGCAAATTTGGACGGCGTAGTCGACTACCGTGTCCCAGGGAAGCCTGCCGCGGCGGGCGAGCACGGCGTCGAACGATTCGCCGCGCACCAATTCGCTGACCAGGTACGATTCTTTCTCAAACACGCCGGCGCCGAAGCAGCGCACCACGCCCGGATGGTCCAGCGTTTTGAGGAATTCGGCCTCTTTGGCGAATTCCTCGACCGTGGCATTGCTGTCGGCCCTGGCCTGCGACACGATCCGCACCGCCATTTGCCGGCGCTGCTGCAAGTGAATTGCCCGATAGACATTGCTGCTCTTGGCGTCGCCGAGCCGCTCTTCGAGGGCAAAAGGACCAAGCCGACCTCGATCCATAGTTCAGACCGCCTCCGCGCGAGAAAATGAGCGTGCTTCTCCAGTCTCGCCTTGAACTCGCCCCCGAGCAAGTTCGCCGTTGCGAAGCGGGGCGTTTTCTGGGGGAAAAGAGGGTACAATTCGAGCAGCGACGGCTTCGCCGGTCCCGTGCATCTGGAGCAGCGTCATGAGCATCGCCATTCAGCCCGAATTCGCCGCGCATTCGCCCTCGACTGCGGAGGAGCACGTTCCGCTGCTTTCGCTGGCGGCGGCCGGCATTCGCATGACGACGGAAGAGTTCGACGCGATCGACGATTACGACGACGAATGGAACTATGAGCTCATCAACGAGGTGCTCGTCGTGACCCCCATCCCCTTGCACGCGGAACGCGGGCCGAATGAGTTGCTGGGACATTGGTTAATGAGCTATCGAGATCAGAACCCGCAAACGAGCACGCTCGACGACACGTTCGGCGAAGAATATGTGCGCGTCCCTAAGAGCCGCCGGCGCGCCGATCGCGTCATCTGGGCCGGATTGGGACGCCGGCCGAAGCCGAAGACGGACGTGCCGACGATCGTCGTTGAGTTCGTCTCCAAGGGTCGCCGCAACTGGATGCGAGACTATGTCGAAAAGCGCGATGAATACTTGGCTTTGGGGGTGAAGGAATACTGGATCGTCAATCGCTTCGAGCGCACGCTGAGCGTCCCTCGAACGGGACAAAGCGGAGTCCAAATCCAGGTCGTGAAGGAAAGCGAGATCTACGCGACCGCATTGCTGCCTGGTTTCGAGCTGCCGCTGGCCCAACTTCTCGCCGCCGCTTTCCAGCACAGTGGGATCCGAAGCTTGGAATTCACGTGACTTGAAGTCGCG